>SMTZ1_10009084_pt1 | contig 13531 bp, 7 predicted proteins | sample DeeMarSWOR136_30_FD_25667 | JGI IMG/M metagenome (IMG submission 25667) | reverse complement strand
TGGGATGTACTTTTGCTATTTTATTCCAGATTACCTGAGCTTCTGAAATTAGGGGTTTGCCATATCCAAATCGTTTAAAAAGTGCAATATGCCGAAGAATGAGCCTTCTCTGTTGGACTTTTTCACTTTCTTTGTCATCTACTCCTGTAATATAGCGATTCCAAATATCAACTGTATCAGAGGTTTTTAATAGATCGTCTGGATTGTCTTTTAAATTTTGTCCTAATACATGTGCTACTCTAGGTGAACCACCACAAAACTCAATCCATCTTTCAGACTCATCCTTTGGGATGCGATAACTCTGAATGATACTACTTATTTCTTCTTTTTCTAAAGGGGGAACGTGGAAGTATTTTATATTGACTGAAGATCCTTCAAATTCACTGTATATTGTAATAATTTTAATTCTTGCACCAAGATATTTAAGCTTATTCCAGATATAGAAGCTATTATCTTGGTCACATTCGTCAATAACCAAAATAGCAGAAAATGTATTATCTTCTCTAATTATTTCGTTCATTAAATTACTATCTCTAAAATTTCTTGCATTATCACAATAAATAACAAGCGGTTTTAAATCGTCAGCACAAGTTGACTCTAAAACAAGTCTTGTTTTCCCGATACCTGGCTCACCCAATATACGAACATGCAGGGCTTCATTTTGATTTCGTAGTTCATTTTGTATATTAAAAATCATATCTTTTTGTGCTTTTCCTGCTTGAAATTCTCTTCTCATTTCGGCTTCATTAGACCAACTATTATAAGTTTGAAATTTAAGTTGTTCTCTTCCAACTACCCGCAAGGCCAACGATGGATAATTATTTAGAAATCCAATAAGATTGTTTTGCCTAAATATTTCTATTTTTGCTGTTTTGTATTTTTTATTAACAGAGATTAATTTTTCCCTGAATTTATCTTCCAGCTGGTTATCTAAAACATCCGGATTATCCCAGCCAAAAAGCACAATAACTAAGGTGCCATTTTTGTCTAAGCATGATTTAATTCTGGGCCTGAGTTGATTTGATTTATCTTTAAATAAAATGTTTTTTATATTTTGATTCCTGGTAAGAGAGAATTTACCCGATTTGACTTGATAACGAGTTAAACCTTGTTTGATTATTCCTTGACCGCCTCTAATTTTAACATTCCTGACTTCTGCGTCTATTCCACCATCTGAAACTGTTATTGCAGTTGGTATATTAATGAAATTCTTTCCTATTCCTAATGTAGTTGCCTCTGCCCAGATTAATTCTCGGAAAGAATCAACTGCCTTTTCAGGGCCTAATCGGCTTAAATCTTCGTTTTTTATTGTAAAGATAGTTTCTATATTCATTTTCTCTTATATTTTATCATCAAAATTAATTCTATTTAATTTTTTTTAATTCCTTTAAAAATTCGTCTATATTCCCAATTTTTCTATCTCTTTTTAAACAAATAAAATCTTATCTGGGCGAATATATGAAACGCTGTGCGAAAATTGCACGTATACTGTTAATTGCAGCAACATGCTTCGGAAAAATTCTAACATATCTCCTGTACCGATATTAGAGGAGCAGGTCACATCATACCGGCCTCGTCATAGATGACGCAATCGGTCACATCATATAAATGCGTTTTTTCTTTATTGATGATGGCTAAGGTCGCTTATCTCGGTTTTTCTTGACAGGGAATCACTATGAGTGATAAGTTTTATTCGAAGCGATGCTCATGCTTCTCAAGCCAAAAAGGGCGAAAAATCGTTTTAGCAATAAAAAGAAAATTCCTACCCCTTAAAAAGGAATCGGTGAAATAACATTAAAATGACGCTTTCTTTGGCACTGCTGGAGGGATGTTTTTATAAGTAGCAATAGAGAATTAGGAACAAAAAGTGACATTGCCAGCCCGTCAACGCCTAACAGACCTCGAGCCAACCGAGCAATATGTCGGCTATATTGATATACTTGGCTGGAGCCGCTACGTAAAGACCGATTTCAAAAATGCAGTTAAAATCTATGATTCGATTCTTGAGCCTTGCGATCTCATCCTAAAAAAGGATTTAGGCAAGTCAACATCAATACGGATATTCTCAGATGCAATACTGCTTGTAAGCGAAAACCTCGATCCGATCCTGAGACTGGCCAACTCTCTTCAATTTATAGTGCTACTCCAGGATTGTCTTCTAAGAGGCGGTATTGCGCGCGGCAAACATATCGAATTTAGTGACCAAGCGCAGTTATATGTCGTTAGTGAACCTCTGGTGCGTGCTGCAGAACTGGAAAAGGAGGTTAAGAAGCCCTGTATAGTGCTTGATTCAGCCGCATTGCCGCCGATTCCTTTGGATAAGCTAAAGGAAATTCCGCCAATCCTGCGCCAATTGCTCTTTTTTGAAGGAATCTGGATCGTCAATCCCTTTAATGTCATGTGGGGAACATCTGCTGAAATGCGCGTCACTCAGCTTAAGGAGCGATACCCTCAATACTCAGATAAATATGATTGGTTTCTTCGCCTTTATAATGCTGTGAAATCTGGTGCCCCTCTGGTGCCCACAGGCAAGGCAGAATAAAGATTATTTATTCCCAGCAAGGCTCCCCTCACGGCAGGCGCTACTTCCCCCATAAAAGAGAGCAGGTTATGAAGCTATGGCTGGGCAATTATCTATCTCCGCAGAACCGTTCGTTGATTGTAGAGCTTCTCACGAAGAAAAACAGGGATTTTAAATTGAGGCTTGAAAACAATAACAAGGATATCGTCATTGACGGCAAAGGATCTTTCTCGGGACTAGACTTCGAGAACGTCTATGAGAAAAAAATTGAGAATAAAAGAAAGAACAGAGAAGAAACCTGTGAGGAAGGCCCAGAAAGAGGCGAAGAAAAAGAAAATACGAAAGTCGAAGTACCCTGTAATACCGGAAGAGAAGCTTGAGGATATGTATCTGAATGAGAAAATGAGCATGAACCAAATTCATGGTGCCGTTGGAGTCGAGAAAGATAATTCTCTTTTCTTGAGAAATCAGTTAATCAAATATGGGATTCCGATTCGAACTCGAAAAGACGGTCGGAAAATCGCAAGAAAAGCCAAGAAAGTAACAAAAAAATAATTTCAAGCTGATGTTTTGGGAGTCGTCTTTCGGCTCACAATTTTTTTCATTAAAAAAATATTTTATAAGGATTTAGCTTACTTCATATGAGGTACTTTATCAAGCAAATATTCCCATATCCATCCAGATACATTTTTTAATCTGTCACTTAAAATAGATGAATTGTCCCAATTTGGATATTGAGTGGTATCAACTGGCGGAAATGATAACATTAAAAAGATGAATTCCTTTTTTCTATTTTCTGGATCGGAAATTGCACTAATTATATTGTACAAATCCAATGATACAGTTCTTAATAACTTATTTGAAAAGTCTGCATAAGCATGTAATTTTCTGTCCAGAGCCTTTGGATTAATCGACAAATTTCCATTTATTAATCGATCAACGGCGAAATCATCTTCACCAATCCCAACATAAGATGCCATATGTCGCGTTTCAGCAATTAGTTCTAATCCTCTATCTATGATTTCTTTCTCATCTTTTTCCTCTTGAGGTCCGTAAGAAGTTAAATAATTAAGAATTCCAAAAAACTCATCAGGTATCTTTTTTAATTCAAGAAAAATTGGTTTCAATTCTCTCCAAATAGTTCTATGAGAACGATTCCTTCCCTCAAATTTCCAATTATTTGATTTTGTCAATATGGCCATGATGTAACCAGGGCAATTTTCAAGTTCCTTGAATCCTGCACACCCTACAGGCGCTATTTTTAGGTTTTTTTGAGAATCATTATGATTAAGTAACTCTGTATACGGCGTTCCTCTTATATTATATATTAAAACTCTCCCGTTCAGCGCTAAGTATGCAATTAACAAATGAAAACATCCTGTGTAATGAAGTAATATACCTGCAGTTCTGGGAATAGATTCAGGCTCTAAAGCAGCGTTTAAAAAAGGGATAGAAATGAATGTATGCGCAACAATCTTTTTTAATGCATAGATTCCAAAATAATCTTCTTGAATTGAGGCAATTTCATTGTCGCTTTTTCTGTAAAAGCAAGGATTTAAAATGGCAATTTTATTAAAGTATACATCAATAACTGAGTCTTTAGTGCCACCTTTTCTCTCTATGAGGTCAGGAGGTAAACGAAAATTCAATCTTTCTAAAAGGTCAAGTGATTTAAGGACATTTGATTTGAGTAAGGATTTCATTCTATAAACTGAATTTTAAATATACTCCAATTTTATGGTGTAAAAAATGTAGGAGCGAGTGGATGCCAAAGTCTCATAACGCTATTGGAAATAAGTTGAAAAAAGGATATCAATTGCACCTTTTAATCAGTCTTATGAAAAAATGTTTCTCTTATAGCTATTTTTCTCTTAATAAAAATTCCACAAATGCCTTTTTCCCCTTCAAAGTTGGATTAGATGGAGGTAACTGTGTTGATAATTCTTCAATTTCCCTTAGAAATTTTTTAGTTGCTTCAATTCCATTATTTAATTTTATGTTTAAACTAATTTGTTCTCCTTTCCGATTCATAATATAAATTTTACTTTTATTAATCTCGAAACCGTGGCGTTTTAATATTTTAAAGATAGTATTTTTTATTCTTTTAAGTCCATCGGGGCCGCTTATTATGATATCATCAACATATACAGAGAAAGAGGATTTAGGTATTCTAATTAGTAATCTTTCCAGTTGTTCAGCAAAAGGTTTCAGGATTATCCTTCCAATACATGAACTTGTTGGAGCTCCTTGTGGCAAATGATTTTTATATGTAACTAATCGCGTTAATATATTCGCAATTTCCTGGGATCCACCATTCATAATAAAAGCTTTTTTAATTTTGTGAGATTTTGTATTTGGAAAAAAATTTTTAATATCCATTTGAACAACCATAGATTTTTTAACATGATTAGCAACAGCATCTTTTATTGATGTGCCAGGTCTGCCAAATAGTTTCGGATGCGTCGGAATTTTATGCAATATTTTATCCAGAAGCTTTTTTTGAAAATTCTTCAAAATAGGATATGGAATTTCTAATATCCTAGTCCCACTATTATTTTTTGGAATTGAGTGTTCTGAATATAAATTGGGTGCATTTTCAGCTAGTTCTAATAATATATAAGAGGGTAATTCTAATCTTTTGGCTAATGTCTCAACTGTCAGCTTGTTTAAGATGGTTTCCATTTGCCCATGTAATATATGAACCGGAAGGATTTTCCGGGAGTTTGTAACCCGTGGGATTCTTGCTAATTATTTTGATAAGGAATGAGATTAGCCAACTTAGAGTTTGGATAATGAGAGAAACAGCTTTAAAATGGACAGGATTAGCTAGTCGTACTTCTACATTTGTAAGAATGGCTCTCTCATCAGGTTTGATACTTGGAACAATTTGCAGGAACTTAGAAATATCTCTCAATGCGGTTCCATAATCACTTGAAGCAACAGAACGTAGAGCTGCTTGAAGCAAGATATCCCCATGTGCCTTAATACCTCGCTTTTTTCTCACTAGCTCAATTCGTTCGCTAATGAATTTTAAACGAGGCTTAATGGCTGAAGATATTGGCTTCATTTTTAGCCTCCTTAAATTGAATTTTATGTGCCCTTTCTTGAATAAAAGGCACATTTGTAAGAATCCTTCGGAGTTCTGTACGGGTTAAAAAAATGAGGAAGACTTACTTTTATTTAAGAAGATTCTTTCCTCTTCAAAGACTGCTGATATAAATTTTCAGCGCCACGAATCTATGTGCTGAATTCGAAACTTTCTTCATGATTAGTTGAGCATTTCTCGTAAATCAATTAAAGAACTGGAATCCTAAAGTGAATTCTGTAAATCTTCATCACTATAGAAGCAAAGGTGTCTGAGCTACTCACGAAGGTTTCTTATCGCACTTAATTCGATTTTTTCAATCAACTAACAATGTCGATTGGAGAAAGGGCAAAGAGGCTTTAGAAGGCTTTCTTCAGTCATTAAATTTTTCAAAGAACGAAGGGCAAGATAACCTACCTTGCCGCAAAATATCGTTATGTGTAATAAATATACAACAATATGTAGTATTTTTCAAGTTAATTTGGTCTCAACTTTTTTGACCCAAAGAAATAATTTAAGAAGAAAAAATAGTCAATCAAATCAGTTACTTTTTCTCAATTTATGAAAAGAAAGCCTCTTCCATATGGCTGGGAAGCAGGGATTTGAATCCAGATTCCATGATCCAGAGACCGTCGCTTTATCTAACATAGCTAAAGACCCTCTTTTGCAGGCCTTATTGCCAATTTGCCACGGGACATATGTATGCAAAATAGAGAGAGAAAATAACTAATAATGGGATATAAAGCCGAAAATTCAAATCATTTTGGGACAGATGTAAAAAATAATTATGAATAATTTCCCGTTTTTATCTGATGTTCTTAATTTACTGATATTAAAAGAGATAGAAAATTAATGAGTTGACATAATCACACTTAGACGACCCAACTATTTTAGCTTAAATGCAGGTATTTTCCCCTTAAATCGACGTGCAAGTTTACTAACCTGCTTTCTCATTTTTCCCTCTTACATTAAAATTCTAACTCGCTCAGTGTCCTTTTTCAATCCAGACAAGCCAGGGCTATGGGGAATTTGGGTTCTAATCTGGTCAAATGTGATATCGTTACCTATATATATTAGAACCGAGTAAGACTTCAGTATTAAATCTGAAAGATTGGACCAACCAGAAATGGAAAGTACATATTCATGCTATAGTCTGCTCAAAACAATCCTCTATCAGGTGTCTTCTAGGTCTTCAGGCTCGAGCAAAATATTCCATTCTAAGACAATCATTAGCGCCAAAGCGATTGGCGTCGCAATAGCAAGGTAACCTGACCAAAGAGCTATCTTTTCTGGACCAAATAAATCGACTCTCGCCAAAGCGAACGCAATAAAAAATGTCAGAATGACTAGGCGGAAGCGTGAACGCAATGACATCACGGCGGGAAGCGATGCCAATACAAACAAAAATGAACCGATGCCCCTAATCCATCTTTCGACTTTTACGACTTGGGCCACAAAATCGGAATCTGCCCCGATAAGAAAGCGCGCAAACTCCGAATCAAAAGACCAGATCAAGGCTGCAATGAACACCCCAAACACCATCAACCCAACTCGGAGTCGTGACTCTCTACGTTTTGTAGCTAATTCACGAGATAGTGCCCTTTTCGTTTTATTTCTTTCCGCCTGGATCTTGCTTTCAAGTTGATCAGCCTTCATTTGTTTTTCTTGTGCCTCTCGCTCAGCAAGATCGCGTCTCTCACGCTCTCTGGATACTTCCTTTTGAAGACGACGGGCCTCGGCTTGTAGGGCCCTCTGTTTTTCATCGGCAGATGAGGCCAAGAATTTCTTGAGCGCCAGTGCGACTTTGGGGTGATCAGCCTGCCTGTAAGGTTTGTCGTTCAAGACAGTAGTCTTTACGTAATCGAACGCAAGAACAACTTGTTCAGGTGATGTAGAGAGCACATCTTCGTGAAGTTCTCCGATGAGCTTTAATTCTTGAATATCAAATAATACATCGCTTGAAAAACTGTACACATCTCGTTCGAGAGCCTCTGAAAAAAAGTCAACCAGCGAACTTTCTTGCGCCGGGCTCTCAAGAAAAGGAGAAATGCCTTGAAGAAATCCAATAAGTGAAAAACAGAAGAAGAGCTCATTATCTGATAGACGAGAGGCAGCATGGAACAGTGTTCCATCGCGAGTCAAGAACCATGCCTTGTTGCCTTTCGACCTTTCCTCCTGAACAAGGAGAAAGTGTGCTACATCATGAAGCTGAACAGATTCGCTTTTTCCAAATCCACGGACCGTCTCTGCTGCATTTTTGACAATTTCACACTCCTTACTGACATCGCGACCATTTATAATTGTATCCGCATCACGGTCATCAAGTTCAATCCCAAGTTCTTCAAGTAGCTTTGGAATCTTATCAAATCGGCTTATAAATTCACTTGGTTTTATATCTGGTTGTTCTGCCCTTAAGTTGAGAAAAGATTTGAGAACTTGATCATGTGTTTTTTCTATTAACTCCTCTGGTACCGTCTCCATTACCGCTTCCAGGTCTTCAAGGCGACCTATGGTTATCCTGCGTGTCTCGTTTATTGTTTCGCGAGTCACACGGAGCTGGATGCCTAACTTTGCCGCTAAACGCACGACTTCATCGAACATTGCTGCGGCTTCATCTGATAGCAATCTCTCTAGTAACACGTTAGTGTCGATGTAAAAGATTGCCCCGCAAAATGCCTCTTCTGAAATTGGATTGAACTGCGCAGAATCAAGCTCAAGAAGTTGTGAAACGTAGTAACCTTGAGTAAGTCGGAATTTTAGTTCTTCATCCGCTCGCTCTGAGCTCTTTAGGAAGTTAAGGCATCGAACCTCTAAGGATTCGATCGCTTCTTGCGAAAGAGAAATGCCTTCAATTGCCGCACGGAATGTCGCCCTTATATCAATCGTGCCTATTAATTCTTCCCGCGTCAATTCGCCTGTCACAGTTTTTGCTATCTGTTGGCCAAATCTCGCAAAGCATTCGCTGATGAAGCGACGGCACACAGTCTCTCCTTCGGATTTACTGCAAAGGGCTGAAGTGTCGGATAGCATCCTGTTTAAAACAGGCTCAAAAAGCGCAAAGGCAGAGCCGGCAGCCTCCTCGACTTCAATTATTCCTTTGTCTGTTAACAAATAGGAATGTTTTGTGCGATATAGCACATGCTTTACCTTTTCTTGAGTAATCAGCCTTTCTAATGTTTGCTGAATAACTTCTGTCCTTAGGCCTTGAGATCCCGCGCCGAGCCGAATATTCTTCTGAATGCCTCCAATCCGAAGCGGCTCAGATTCGGAACATCCCAACAAAGCAACCATGATGATTCGATCAAGCACCCTATCTCGAAGGGATTCAGCTTCAGGCGAGTACCGTAAAAGAGCTGCGAAGATACTCTTACGCTTTTCCTCAATTGTTAAGGCCATGAATCAATCCTCCTAAATTCGCACAACATATATTTTAGGGCAGAAATACCTCGATATAAGATATTTTGCTGCCTTTAAAATCGCCTACTTAGGTAAGAGATAATTTTAATATAAGGTAGGAATGTGGAGCACTTTCTGCAGAAAAGAACATATATTATGTTTTCAAAATAGCACTTGAGAAATTCAATACCCATCATTCCTCCCGCTGGCCTGATAAAATGATATAGATTTGTAATCGGAGTGTCAAATCTTAATTAGGTCACCTTCCTAAGCAATGCAATCTAAACAACGCAGATATTTGGGATAATACAATGCGGCCCAGTTTTCTGGAAGTTGTTGATTTTTCAATAAGTTGCTGGCTTTACTTACGCTATGAAAAAATTTAGATTTTCTCCCCGGAGGATTTTAAGCCCAGTGCATCTTCCTCTAAGAAAATAGACTACTCCTTATGAAATCCGTGTAGACACGGTGTGGACAAAATGACTAAAAGGATTCTATATAGACTAGTTCCCGTGTGCCAAATTTGTGCCAAAATCGACTGAAAAACGCTGAAAATACGGTATTAGAACTGAAAGGCAGAAACAGGGAATATCAGAGAAAATAAGGGAAATGAGATGGCTGGGAAGCAGGGATTCGAACCCCGATTCCATGATCCAGAGTCATGTGTCTATCGCATCCTAAGGTCGAGTCCAGTCTGGCAAAATTTTAATTTAATATCTGAAACGAAATTAGATAGACGTGTCACATATTAACAGAAGTGGTAGAAAATAGGATAAAGAGGGCCACATTTTCTAGATTTATTCTGATTTTAGGTGTTTAATACACGGAGATATTTTTTGTTTAACAAATCCAATAGTTTCTGATATTTCAAGTAGAGAATATATTGGGAAGTAAGAAATAAATATTGTTAAAGGAAAAAAATTATCTCACGATTTGTAAAGATTACAGATATATCATTTATTATTTGGCAATCTAATAATTTATAATCATATTTATAGTTTTCTTCACTTTGTTTACTTAATAATTCTTTTTCCGTCTTCGTCTAGAGGAGCAAGTACAAATCTTTTAAATTCTCCCTCAAAGCCTGAATCTCCCAATTTCTCTACAGCCGTTTTGAATGTTTCCCAGTCTCCTGCATCAAGGGAATAAACTATTCTTTTCCAATCGGGCTCTTTAGCAAGAACAATCAAGAATTTTTCACTAAATTTGCTGAATAGGTCTATATACACATCTCCTAATATTTCTCCTACATATCCTTCAGAATTTAGCTCAAAAAAATTTAAAATCTCAATTTTTTTCAGTGTTAACTCATCTTTTTGAAAATTCCTTTTTAAAAAATTGCCAAACCAAAATTTACTGAATTTATTATCTTCCACTGCTAGACTTTCAATTATGGCAAAATATTCAAACACGTCAGGAATACTTTTTATGTCTTCAAAATACTTATCTGGACGATTCATGAAGTCCATTACCAACAAGAGGTTCTCTTCTGGATATTTACTGAGAAATTCATCAAGAAAAACATATTTACTCCTTGCCTCAAAAATCATCTTTTTATTTTCCTCTACCTTTCCACGACATGTGATAACAAATACAAGCAAAACAGAAAAAATACAAATTTTTTTTGCCATTACTTCCTCTTTTCTAAAAAATTTTTTATTGGCTAAAAATAACTCATTTCTCTACGATTATATGAGTGAGTGGATCTTTTTTTGAAAAACGTTCTCTTATTGCAGCCATCGCCTCTTCGGTTGTTCGTATGCATCCCTCGGTTGCATGTTGCCAACCAGTTCTGCCTGCTTTATCTGTTTTGCCTACACGGCCTGCATGAACACCCAAATATTTTCTACCTGGCACATCAAAAATATAAGTCCCAGAAGAACTAACAGCATGAGATTCTTTTGATTCTGTGTGAATATCTAATGTATCCTTTTTATAATTCCAAGTTCCGATTGGGAAAGGATTAAATCCAGTTGAAGCATTATTTGATGCATCCCACATGCCGATCATCTTCCCTGTATTATCATACAATGTTAACTTTTGTGAACTTCTGCTGAAATGGAGATAGCTCAATCCTGTCGGATCAACGAAGATTAAGGGATTGTTTCTGTTGAACGAGTAAAGGTTCCATAGTTGAGGATTCGAGAGAGCATCCTGAGTATCAATAAAGTAATTTCTGGTTACGTCAATCTTAGAATGAACAGATGAAATATCGTAAATTCCAATTGGATTGTCTGAACTTGAGCTAAGAGCCAACAAGTCAACTCTATTCATCACTGGATCGGCAGAGATAAAGCGGTAGCTGCTGTGGCCATAGTAGCGCGCACCGAAATAATCCAGCCCTGAATCATTGTCTCTCTCCTTGCCCGAGAATTTCTGCTTGGGGTCATAGGTGTTCACCCAGGTCTTCTGAATTCCTCCGTAAGGATCATAGGCGGCTGAATAAACTACTGTTCCTGAATCATCTGTTATCAATCTTATGGAATTAATCTGATCCGATGTGTAGTAATAGTACTTGTTCTCCTGGGGTTTGTATTCGGCGATGAGCCGGTCTCCGATATAAATATAATCCCTGACACATAATCCGTTAGTATCATACTCGGCAAGCAGCTTCCCGTCAAAAGAATAAATATAGTAGGTGTTTTCTGGCGATCCGGAGAGTATTCTTATCGAGCTTTGATTCTCAGGATTGTTCTGCTTCTCAACATTCACGTCTGGCATCTGATTCGATTCAAGTATCTCATGAAGAGTTTCATAAAGTCTCGATAGTTGCTCCCTGATTGAACCATCATCCTCTTGCTCTCTTACTCCTTTTTTTCTCTGTAACTCTTTTTGCCTGGAATCGAATCCTTGTCTGTCTTTATACCCATCAAAACGTTGGTCAGCTATTGCAAAATTCCCATCAGTTATATCAAAAGGATATCTCTCCGGCAATGCGATCTTCTTAATGACTTGAGGAGCGCTGTCTCCTGAATTTTCAAGCTTAAATGACTGGATTCCTGAAACAGACTCTCTATCGTCGATAACATAAGCTAGAACTGCTTCGTCTGAGATTGAGAATCTTCTGCTCTGGTCATCCATGTCTATCTCTTTTCCAATTTTCTTCTCTCTCATTATAGTATTCTGATCAACAGACCATCCCCCCTGTTGTGGGAACTCTCCACTTGGATAAATTTCAAAGTTATCGATAACTATGGGCTCCATGAATATGAGTTCTCCAGAGTTCTCATCTTCTAACATACGATTCAAATCTTTCATTTCGACTCTTAAATCCTCTACCCATATCTTGACAGGCGCATTCTTACTTGAGGACATGGAAATTTCCGGAAGAGATTTGATATTTACGTCTGTCTCTAAAGGAACATTTTCGAATATCAATTGCTCGTCCAGCCAGACAGAACCTGAATAATTGTTCATATCAAATTCTACTCTAATCTGATGCCACTTTTCGAGAAAGAGCTCAAGATTTTGCGGTTCTCCCATAATGTAATTGAACATTATATCTTCCCTCCCGTTCATCTCATCCGGGATAAACGATAGATCCGCAAATTTATAGCATTTCGTATTCCCATCTGGCGCTCCGAAAGACACCATAAAATCAGGAGACCATTGAAATGCATTCGGAATCCTGGAAATCTTGAATTTAAATTCAAAGTTTAATTTTTCAGGGATTGAGAGATATCCATCGGCATCACTGATTCTTATCAGGCACGAGGGTGAAATGTCCTGAGGTACTTGCCATCTGTAAATTCCAGTGTTTGGTGTTCTCTCCACAATGGTCTGATAAGTGCTCCCATTATCAGCTGAGTATTCAATTTTAACGTCTCTTATGGAATCATCACTCGTCCAGGTGATATTTTGCATTGAACCAGACCTCAGCTGTTCTCCATCGTTAGGGAAAGTTACGTTCAATGGTCCCTCTAAAATTTGGGAAGCATTTTCGTCATTATCTCCACTCAAATCAGATTCAGGATTAACCGACTGCTGCAAAGGCGGAGGTTCGGGAGGTTCTTCCTCCTCATATGAATCACCGTATATATTTATGTCATAAGGATTTTCATTCGAATCATTGTTTGATATGGAAATCTTGGCTGCCATATAACCTACATAAGTTGGGCTAAAACGTAAGATAAAAGTAGTGGTATTTCCAGGTGCAACAGGAGAAGTGGGCTGCTGCTGAACACCAAATTGGTTGGCGTTTTGCCCGGTGATTTGGATAATTGGTGAACCGCTCAGGATTAAGTCTCCGTCGCCTGTATTCTCAATGGTAAAGGTTTTAAGCGTGTGAGACCAAACTAAATGTTCGCCGAAATGAAAATTTCCTCCATCAGGGATATTGGTTGTGCCCTGTTTGACGTTCATCTCTGGTTGTGGAGCATATCCAGTTCCCGCCAGTGTTATGTCATATGGATTTTCATCTGAATCATTATTTGCAATTGAAATTGAAGCTGTCTTGCTCCCTGCAGAGGTGGGGCTAAATCGGATGATAAAAGTGGTGGTATTTCCAGGTGTAACAGGCGAAGTGGGCT
>SMTZ1_10006606_pt1 | contig 13531 bp, 13 predicted proteins | sample DeeMarSWOR136_30_FD_25667 | JGI IMG/M metagenome (IMG submission 25667) | reverse complement strand
GTCCAGCGGTGGGACTGGTCGTAGCAGGGATGAACTGTCCATCTGCCCTCAGAGTCCATGTAGGTTGAGGCGGCGGTTTGCTCGTTGCCGAACAGCAGATACTGGGCTTTGAGGGCATACGCAAACGGTATCAGCTCCAGCGCATACTCGGTTGTCTGAAGTCCCCACCCCATCTCCGTGAAGGGCACCCCAAGATACGGGTAGTCCCTGAACTTTCCTGTTTCATGCCTCAGAATGTTCAGTTGTTTGCCGAACTCGCTTTTGAAGCGTTTCGCCAGCTCGGTTTTGTGTTTCTGTTCGTAGGTCATGCTCTGCTCTACCACGTAGACCATTTCGGGTTCAAGACCGATTTCGTCTGCAACTGCGTATGTGAGGAGGCTGTCCTTTCCGAAGCTTGTTCCAACAAGGGCGCCGGACGGCGAATCAACAGACTGCCTTGAAGGGTACACTATCTCCGGGTCCAGAAACTGGTACTCTGTGTTGAAAAACTTTCTTACGGCCTCGTCGGTGCTGGTGCCATCAACCTCTGTGCAGGAGGGGATGTCTTTCAGGAAGTTTTGGACGAAATAGGGTTCCAGTAATGGGCACCCTGAATGGTAGACGATGCCGGAAGAATCGAGTACGAGCGGCAGATGCATGGTGGTGGCGACTGCAAGATTGTCTTTCAGTGCGGTTTGCGTTTCTTTGGGGGTTGCTTCCCATACATGCGGTGGATATACTATTGGGTAGGATTTTTCGCGAAAACGAATGTCCACCCCAGTATCGGTGACGCTCGAATGGATGTGTAATGGCTTCATGACAAACGAATTTGGTGAAACTCGCATTAATAACTGTGCATGCATGCGCTTTCTAGTCTTCTTCCACTAGCTGCATTGGCTGTCCGCAGCAGACAAGAATTCCGTTGCCGGATGCGATGACTTCCACAACGTTGCCGCAGATTTTGCAGGCGTACATTTCTCCCTCTTGTGTCAACTTTTCACCTCCTCGGTTGGTGTGGTCTAAAGTTCTGTTGAAGGAAACTCTATTTGCCGCAAATATTTCTTGGCGTATTCTGGTTCATGCGCAAGCTCTTGGCTTCTCAGAAGCTGCCTCTCAAGCCGAACCAATGCTGTGTGAAATGTGGCTTCAACTCCGTAGCCTTCGCTGGAGCTGAAGAATGAATTTCTTCGTGTTCTAAATTTTAGGCGACAGTGAATCAGCTGCTGCCCCTTGTATTTTGTTCCATGAAGTTTCATGTACACGAAAAGTGCGCCCGTTTGTATCGTCTTTCGGTATCTGCGCGCAAAGGACTCGAAATCCTCCATGATTAAGCCGCGTTGAATGTCGCCTATCTCTACGCCCTTCACTGAAAACTGGACAGTGACCCTCTGCTTTGGCATCTCCATTTCGGCTAGGGGCTCAAGTAGATCTCTCTTTGTCAGAATTCCCGTGGGTCTTCCCTTACTGACAACCACCAGCGAAGAAATGTCGAATTTCCTCATCTTCTCCGCCGCGTCTTTCAGCAGAGTCTCGGGCAGGACCGTGATGACCGGCTTCGTCATTATGCCCTTCACTGGGATGCTTAGAACCGGGGCTTTCTCTCCTGCTGTGTCGCCTACTGTTTGGCGCTGTCTTGGCTGGAAGATGCTTGTGATAATGTTCTGGATGCTAACTATCCCAACGAGGCTGCCGTCTCTAACCACCGGCATGTGAGAGATGCCGTGCTCCCTGAAGAGGCTTAGAACCGCTCCCACAGACTCGTCTTCTTCAACAAGGAACGGCTTCTTGGTCATCACATCCTCAACTGTGGTGCTGCCCCATTTCCCAATCACTGCCCCCCGAATAACGGCATCATCCGATACGATTCCAGCCAGTTTCTCTCCGCTGAAAACCGGAAGCTGCACGATTCCGCTGGTTATCATCAACCTCGCCACCTTGCTGAGTGAATCCTGCAGGGACACTGTGGGCGCTGAACGCATCAAACTCTCCACTTTGGTTGTCGACGGATCATATCGTGACCTGACTATCCATCGGTGAGCAATTACGCCCGCGTATTTTCCTTTACTGTTTAGCACAACCAAACTTGGGGTCGATTCTTCTTTAAGCAACGAGAGACAGGCGGAAAGCGTGTCTTCTTTGTTGACGCTCTTAAACTTGGTTGAAAAAACATCTTCTACTATGCTTGGAACCATGCCCAACTCTCCAAATACAGTCCGTTTCTACAAAAAGCGAATCTAACGTACAATATTACCGCATGTGCAGTCTTTAACGTTTTGCTTATTGTGCGCCTAACAGTGTTTCAAAATTTTCCTGTTACTTCTTCGCTCCCAGAATAAGGGCTAGAAGCGCTGTTCGGGTGACTATGCCGTTCCATACCTGCTGGAAGTATCTGGCGTGAGGCGTATTGTCCACCGCATGATCTATCTCGTCGACCCTCGGCAGAGGATGCATAATAATCATGTCCTCCCTCGCATCCTTCAGCATGTCAACCTCGATCTTGTAGGTTCCGCTGACCTTGGCGTATTCAGCTGGGTCAGGGAATCTCTCCTGCTGAATCCGGGTTACGTAGAGCACATCCGTTTCAGGCAAAAACTCCTCAACCGCGGAGCCCTCCACTACTGTAATTTTCTTTTTTATGGCATCAGAAACCTCTCTTCGCATGCGGAGAAGCTCAGGCGAAACCAGAAACAGCTTCACCTTGTAGAGCGACAGCGCATACGCCAGCGAGTGAACTGTGCGCCCATACCTTAGGTCTCCCATCAAAGTGATGTTAAGTCCATCGATTGTTCCTTTCTCTTTCAGGATGGTGTACAAATCCAGCAGAGCCTGAGTCGGATGCTCCTCAGCTCCGGAACCAGCATTTATCACTGGTATGCTAGCGAACTCGGCTGCTAGTCTGGCTGCTCCCTCCAGCGGATGCCGTAGCACCATCACGTCAGCGTAGTTTTCGACGACTCTGATGGTGTCTGCCAAGTTTTCGCCTTTCTTGATTGCGGCAACTTTGGGTTCTGCGAAGCCTATGGTGGTTCCTCCCAGTTTGTTCATGGCGGCTTCGAAGCTTAGGCGGGTTCTTGTGCTGGGTTCAAAGAATAGGGTTGCCAGTATTTTGCCATGGAGCATGTTTGAGCCGCTTTTGGCTAGGGGCTCCATGGATGCGGAGGTTTTCAGGATGTAGTCGATCTCTTCTCGGGTGAAATCTTTGATGGATACTATGTCGCGTCCCTTAAACTGCAAGCCTTAACACCAGACACACTTTAGCAACTCACAAATAAATGCTTAATCTATCCAAAGTTGAAAAAATTGTTTTGTTAAGAAAATATGGTTGGGCTTGTGATTTAGATGTGTCTGCTGTTTCGGCTTCACTGGTACAGCCACTCGTTGATCATCCATCTGCCATTTACCTTGACCAAGTTGAAGACCCATTTTTCCGTGTACGTTTCAGTTCCAACGATTGGGTCGGTTTCCGTTATTTTTGCTATCATTTCGAATGTTGCAGTGGCTCTGCCATCCTCTGTTTCCATGGATCTGCTGCTGAGGCTTTTGATGCTCGCCCTCCATTGGTTGCTCTCCAGATTTTGAACAAACTCCTCGAACTCTGAGTAGCTCTTGGAGCTTCGCAAAGTGGGCGACATCAATGTCCAAGCCTCCATGGCGTCATAACTGTTCAGCGTGTTTATGTAATTGTCAATAGCGTCTTCAGCTTCCTCAAAAGAGGCTGCGATGGATTGCCACAAAACGATTGCGCCTATGGCTACCCCAACAATAATGACCGCTACAAGCACTATTGCGAGGATGGTTTTCTTAGAGGGCATGCCAAATCACCTGGAATTAGAGGTTCACAAAAATTTTTTTTGCCCCCTGAAAAAAGCGGGGGTGCAGTTGAGTGTGGATGATGGTGGGCTTCTGGGTCTGCGTGCGATTAGATGTCAAAGTGGGTTACATCCGTCACAGAGTTAATTGTTGTTGTTTGATGTGTTTGCGTTTTTGGATTATGACTACCAGTGTGGTTGCCGTCATGAACAGCGACAGAAGCATCCATGATTGGAACTCTGGGATTGGTTCAACGTCGAAGATGTTGGTGTCAATGATGCTGTAAGAGCTTGTGTAGGTTACTGCCTGTTCAATTATGGTTATCTCCATTTCCCATGACAATGACATTCCCGAAGCTTGGTCATATATGATAATGGTTTTTATATTTTGACCTGGGTAGGAGTTAGTGATGTTGAGGATGTTGACGGTTCGGCTGGTGCCTAGAATCGTTCTGGTCTCTGTTGTGTTGATTGTGGGTGCATCTGCTTCATTTAGTGTTTTGTCGCCTTGGTTCAGGTTTGCCGCTAAGAGGTAGTTTTGAGATACCCACAAACCTTCATTGACCTGGTGGATTTCAATATTGCATAGCAAATCAGATGGTGGAATAGCAGTGCCATTCATGTAAGCTCCAGTTGTACGTAACGTAACTTCCTTTCCAGAAACTCCAACCACCTCTATCATACTCCAGTCCGGGCTGGTTATTGTGCCTGCTGGAGTGTTAATCACGTAATCGCCGTATTTTATCCATTGTCCCACTGAAACGCCAGGGTTATATTCTGCAGCCCGTACAGGGGCAATGAAAGTTGCCATCAGGAGAACACACGCCAAAGGAAACGCAATTTTTAATCTTGAATTCATCATATTATTCTAGTCTTCCCTCCTGTTTCCGTTTTGTTGCATCTAGAACTTCGATTTACCGAACTGGAATCCGCCGCCTTGGCTCCTGTTTTCACTAGCAACCCTTCTGGCGGTCGTTTCCACTCTCTCATGTAGCAGTTCCCAGAGCCAATCAGTGAATTCCCGCAGATTCTTGGTTTGAATCCAAACTTCTCCCGGTCCATAAACTTCAGTGACTAAGCCCTCTCCTCCCAGTATGGTAGATTTCAGTCCACCGAACTTTTTGACGTCATACTTGCAGGTGTCGTCGAAGGCTACCAAGTGATAGTTGTCTACGACCAGCGATTCGCCGCCCTTGAGGCTGTGATGATCCATGGCTCCGAAGGCGTTCACGAACATTTGTCCCTCTCCGGAAACCTTAAGCATGAACAGGCTTTGCCCAAACAGTCCCTTCTTGAATCCCTGCCACTCCGTGTCCAAGTGAACATCCTTTGTGGAGGCTACATACGCAGACTTCTGAAGAATAACTCCTTTCCCAGCTTTCACCTCGAAAGGTTTTATGTCTCCAACAGGTGCGGGAACGAAGCCGACCCTGCCTGAGCCTTTCTCTGCAATGTACTCGTTGACGAAGAAGGATTCTGCGCCCAGAAGAGTTGTCTTTATGCTCTTCCATAGGCTCTTCTCTTCCCTCTTTCTGGTCTTAACGTTGATTTGCGGGGTCATGTAAACCATGGCGCCCGCCTCCGCTACGATAACCTCGTTGGGGTCTAGACTGACTTCCAGCAACGAGTAAGCTGGACTATACTTAATCTCATGTTTCATTCGTTTCACTTCCCTTCAGTTGCTGCTCATTTTGCAGCAAAAAATCATCAATATGAACCCGCTATTTAACCGCCGCTCACGATAAGTGAGTGTAATCTTGCAGAAGAACGAAAATGGTGACTCGTGAAGTATCCAAAACAATTAATTTAAAGCCCGCATGTTCGGCTTGAAAAGATATAATAGAAACGGTTTTTGGCACGTCGACTAATATCTGGTAAAACTTACGCCATCGACGATGTGATTCAGGTTGGAAATCTCAGTAGCACGGTCAATGGCATTGCTCTTAGAAAAGCCAAAAAAGAAAACTTTTGACAGAAACGAGATTCATTCCGAACCCTATTCTTGTACGAGAAAGAATATTTCACCTTGCAGGTGGTGGCTTTGAAGCAGTTGCGCCAATTATGCGCAAATCCCTTTTAGCTACGAAGAAGGTACCACGGTTCATTGACAAGGTCGAAATAGAGGAAATCTATCTCTGTTTTCTGCTCTCGTTTCCGCGTTATGAAAATGTCTTCTCCTATTTCAAGGCGTCTTTTCACTTCTTCAAAATTTATTTCTTCGACTTCTGCAACTTCAACACTTTGGTTATCGTCGTTTTTCAGGAAGAACAACTGAAATAGAGATTGTTTTTTCTGCTTTTCAAAAACTGTACTCAACATTTCCTTTTCCTCCTTTTAAATTGCTGCTTGCGCAACAAAAACGTTTAAATGAGCACTATATTTAAGCGGCGCTCACGATAGGTGAGTAATGCTTTGCAGAAAAGAAGATAAATTATATAATGTTAAATTATTGTTATGGATAATCTTGTTTTGATTTTGGCGGAAGTTGTTTCGGCAATTATTTGTTTCATTCTGGTACGCTTCATGATAAAGCCGTACCAATATACGGGTGAGAGCCGATACTTTGGTTTGCCTCTGGGATTTGTTTTTTTGGGCATTTCATATCTTTTTATGGGGTTCGCCTTATTTTCTGACACCCTTATTTTTATTGAAGACATGAAGTGGCTGCAGCTTTTGACCCAAGCCTTCGCATTTGCTTTTCTTGCAGTGACATACTATTTTTCGAAGCAAAGCAGTGAACGTAAGCGTTTGCTGTGGCAGATAACCTTTGCAGGAATGATTGTTGCTTTGGTTGTTTCGTATCTAATCGTGTTCGTTCCTCCAACATTCGTTTTGCCTAGCTACAAAACAGTAGATGAGTACTTCAGAATCTTTAACATAATTCTTGCTTTATATATCTCGCTTCAGGCGCTGAGAAGCCACGCGATGAAACCTGGCCATAAAACAATATGGTTTCCTCTCGGCTACGTTCTGCTCGTCTTTAGCCAATACTCTTTATTGGTCTGGTCGCTTGATTCAAGCTTTTCAGCGTTTGTAGGAGCACATGTCCTTCGGCTGATGGGTTTGTTTGTCTTCCTGTTCGTGTCCTTCCACACTTTTGCCTCTTCAACTGATGTGACCACAAAAGGAAAGGTGTCCGATGAAGAAGTTTAGACGGAGAGACAGAATGAAGATTTACGGAGATGTCCTCTTCATCATCAAGAGTGAGGCGAGGAAAGAAAAGGTTGTTCTGACCCATATTCAACTAAAGACGAACGTTCCTTTTGACCGTCTTAAACTCTATATGGGTGAACTCAAGGAACTGGGTTTAATCCAAGATGAACCCGCACTAAAACTTACAGAAAAGGGTCAACAATACCTGAGAGAGTATGGGTCGGTCCTAGATTTTATGAAACGCATGGGCTTAGCTTACAGTTGAAGCTAACGCCTTTTGTCAGCTCGTAGATAAATGCTTAATCTGTCAGCTCACAATTTCTTATTCTATTACAGAATCAACAGTCATGTTGAGAACTATCTCTGCTATGTCCATAGAGTACTCTGCTATTCTTCTTACGCTTTCGATCACCAATCGAATGTTAGCTATCTCCTCTATGTCAGTCTCTTTTGACGAAAGCAGCGCCTTCTTCTCCAGAGAAACTATCTTGTTGGCTTTCGCGATAACGCTGTCCGCTAAGCCGTAATCAAGCCTGAACAGCGATTCTATCGCCGTTTCAAAGGAGGAAATCGCCATTTCATTCATCTCTTGGATTGCTTGAAGAAACTCTTCGTCTAACTGTTTTTTGAGTAGCTGAACATTTTTTGCTATGTTGGTGGCGTGGTCGGCTGTTCTTTCCACCATTTTCGTTACGAGTCTGTAGCCGAGGCAATCTCTTGGGGTTTTTAGTCCTATCTCCGTTATTATCCGGGGGTTCTGAATCGCCATCTTCAGCTGCCGTATTATGTATAGATGAAATCTGTTAACCTCATAGTCGGTGGCTCTGACATCCTTTGCCAACTGGTAATCGATGTTTCTGAGGGCGGTTATGGCATCCTTATGCATCGAAGATGTTATGATTGTCATTCTCCGCAGAGCGCTCGGAACCGACAACTCTGGATAACTTAACAAAACCTGCAAAGTCAAGTCTTTGGAAGTGTCGGTTACTATTTCGGTTCCAACAAGCATATTCCGAGCAAAAGTTTTGACAGCGTTTCTTTGTGTCGACGAAATTTCTTTTTGCTGGTCTTTTGCTCTTATGTGGATTATGTTGTAACCCAGCAAATACACAGAAACGGTTTTTCTTATCAGCGCCTCGGAACTTTCTTCTGGAGAAACTTTGATCAGTGCCTCATCTGCTCTTTCCAGTTTTGCCAGTTCCGGAGGCAAAACTGCTAAGGCACCGTTTTCTTCTTGGCGAATGAGCAATTGGCTGCCTTTTTCAAGCCCGTTTTGGGTAACCCATCTTTTCGGCAACGAAATTACGTAAGTGGAGCCTCCCGTGACCTGGAGCTTTCTTGTTTCACCTTCTTTCAACGAATTATCTCTCATTAGTTTTGCACCAGCCGTATATAGAATATATAGTCCTATATATACTCATTTGACAAACTATTTAATCTTTACAACCTTTTTTCCGTAAGCGAAGTTTTTATAAAATTCGCTTGAATACTATTTCGAGGCTGGCAGGCATGAATAGGAGAAACAAAAGTCGCCTAAGGCTGTTTCCGAAACAGGGATACATCATGCTGCTTATCGGCATCCTTATTGGCTTCATGGTCTTCTTGGCAGTCTCCTCAATAATATCTCAAAGAGGAGACGGAGGCGCTGAACAGGAAGGCTTACCCTCCAGCATCAGTTTCACGTTTCTTTACACAAGCGAGAAAGACGGGTGGATAAAAGACGTTACACCCGCATTCGAGGACTGGTTTTTCGAACGCTTCGGCATCACAGTCAACGTAGAACTTGTGGTAACCGGAAGCCACGACAGCGTAAACCTCATCCTTCAGGAGAGTACGCAACCAACAGCTTGGAGTCCCGCGTCCAGCATCTGGATACCTTACCTGAACCAGAAATGGTTGGAAGAGCTGGGGAAGCCACAAGAAATAGCTATTGACTCAACGTCCCTTGTTTTGTCTCCCGTCGTAATAGGTGGGTGGACTTCATTCTTCGAAGAGAACGATGTGAATAGCTTCAGTGATTTGTATCGGCTGGCGGAGGCTGGAATCGACTACAAGTATGGGCATCCCGATCCGCAGTTAAGTAATGGAGGCGCCATGGCTGAAGTTCTAGAATTCGCCTACGCATTCGAAAAGAAACCTGAAGAGTTCAACGTCGACGATTTCCATAATGAAACTGTCAAGAATTTTGTCAGGGTTATCGAATCCAAAGCAGTCATGTACGGAAAAAGCACCGGATTTTTTGGCAGGTGGGCTGCTGAGAACGGTCCCTCCGCGATTGACTGTTTTACAGTCTACGAAAGCGTGGTTATCAGTAACGCTGACAAAGCTACGCAGAAATGGGGCGATTCGTTGGTGGCAGTTTATCCTGAGGATGGAACTCTTCTCTCTGATCACCCCTTTGTTATCTTGAACGCGCCTTGGGTTGGTGCGTACCAAAAGTTTGCTGCCTCACAGTATCTTTTTTATCTGCTTCAGGAACAGAATCAAGACAAAGCCCAAGAATACGGGTTTAGACCCGCCAACCCCAACGTCCCACTGAACGAAGAAATCTTTAACGAGAAGAACGGCGTTGAATTTGAAATCAACGTTCCAACTTTTCGGCCTTTGTCGGGAGAAGTGATGGAAGCCCTTTTCACTGTATGGTCTGAAGTGAAAAACCCGGGAGTGTGACCGCTTTTAGCCAGCCAAAAGGGAAACAGAACCTGCTCTCCCGAATTGGAGTGTCCGCAACCGTAGCAAGTCTCATTGTTTTTGTCTTTTTGCCAAGCTTTTTCCTGATATCATTTACCTTTACCAGATGGCCAGAGGTTTACACCGAAGTTTTTGCCAATCCGCTAATAGGAGACACAAACTGGATAGAAATTCAGAAGTATCTTGGTTTGTCTTTGCGCCTCGCCATTTTCGCGGTTGCGATAGACCTCATTTTTGGGATTCCTCTTGCCTACATACTGGCTCGAAAGAAGTTCTGGGGAAAAGGTTTCCTTGAAGACCTCATCACCTTCACGTTGGTTATACCCACATCAGGTTTCGGTTTTGCGACTCTGATAGCGTGGACAACAGTCTCTGGAATAGGGGCTCTTTTCGGAAGGGGAATAGTGGAAACAAATTATCTGATTCCCGTTATCAATGTTCCCTTCATAATGCTGCTAGTACACATTGCCTTAACCTTTCCATATGTCGTGAAAACTCTTAAAGCCAAACTTGAGGACATGTCAACGCTTTTTGAGCAAGCCTCCGGCACCCTCGGCTCCTCACCTCTCACAACCTTCAGAAAAATCCTGTTTCCGTTAACATTACCCGCAATTTTTTCGGGAGCAGTTATGGCTTTTGCAAGGTCTCTGGGAGAAACTGGAGCCACGCTGGTAGTGGCAGGCGTCTATACCACTGCGCCTATCGCTGTTATCAGCTGGGTGTCCCAGTTCAAGTTTGGACCTGCCGCTTTCCTAGGCAGTCTGTTACTAATTGTGGCGTCAGCAATAATTCTGCCAGTAGAATTTATCTTGCAGAAAAGGGGTGTTTCAACGTTCTCATTTTTCTCGACTCTTCACATTGAAAAAAGGCTCCTGAAAGTCGAAGATTTTGCTTCTCGGAAACTTTCGCGCGTTAGAGACGCGATTGTCATCCTCTTTATTATTATAGTGGTTGTAGTCCCGATAGTTGTTGTCCTGAATTCTGTGGTGCTATCCTGGAGCAGTGACCCGGACACAGGCAAAGTGACAGAAAGCGTCGTTTATCAACTGTTCGGACCATCAAACTACTTCTCAGCTTTGCTAGATGCCACGGTAGTTTCGTTTGCCTCCGCCGGAATTGCAACCTACATCGCAGCTTGCATAGCCATTCCCACAGTGTTCCTGATAAAACGTTACAGGTTTGGTCGTTTCCTCAGAGCCCTGCTCAGAATCCCGCTGATCGTCCCAACGTCAGCCCTTGGTCTATCCATCCTCCTTCTGTGGGGTCCCGGCGGGTTGAGACTCGCAGACCCGGGAATATGGCTTATAATCTTAACACATATAGTGTTCTCTGTTCCTGTGGTAGTTGAGCCTATGCTGGCTACATTCGAAGGGTCTGACATCCCCTTGTATGAGGAAGCATCTCGCACCCTAGGCGCCAACCCATACAACACTGTCGAGACAATCGCTCTTCCTCTGTTGAAGAGAGGAATCTTAACTGGGGTTATCCTGTCCTTTACCCGCTCCTTGGGAGAAACAGGCGCAACTTTCCTGGTGATGGGCAGCAACACAACGATTCCTCCCCTAGTAGTCAACATGGTTGAATCCCTTGCTATTCCTGCAGCGCTCTTCGCGTCAACCTACCTGATCGCTCTTTCGTTTGTTCTCCTTATGATTTTCAGAAAGGTGACCACTAGATGAGACAAGGTAATATGATTAAAAAATTTCATGTTAAGGTGAACTGGAATGCCTGACGTCGAGTTGAAGAATGTATCCAAAACCTTTGATAAAGGGCGAATAATCGCTGTTGATCACATAGACTTGCATGTTCGTGACAAGGAATATCTAACATTGCTCGGACCAAGCGGATGCGGAAAAACAACTACCTTGCGAATGATTGCCGGCTTAGAGTCAAACCTTCCCCCAGAATACAGGGACATCGGATACGTCTTTCAGGAGTATGCACTGTTTCCCCACATGGACGTTTGGGACAACGTCACCTACGGACCGCGCGTAAAGGGATGGGAAGAAGAGAAGAGCGAGAGAATTGGACGCGAAATGCTGGAGCTGGTCAGACTCTTTGAGCGAACTGACGCTTTTCCAAGAGAATTAAGTGGGGGAATGAGACAAAGGATTGCCTTGGCTAGAGCATTATCCTCCGGTGCCAAGCTTCTGCTCTTGGATGAGCCCTTAGGCGCCCTAGACGCGAAAATCAGAACAGCCTTGAGGTATGAAATCAGAAAACTGGTGCGAAAATCAGAACAGCCTTGAGGTATGAAATCAGAAAACTGGTGAAAGACCTCCAATTAACGGCGATCCATGTTACTCATGACCAAGCAGAGGCAATGGCAATCTCGGACCGAATCGCTGTGATGAGAAAAGGAAAGATTCTGCAGGTGGGGACCCCTCAGGAACTGTACATGAATCCTCAGCACCTATTCGTGGCGAATTTTGTTGGGGAATCAAACTTCTTAGAGGGCTACGTGGCGGATAGAGCTGACCACAAACTTACTGTGGAGCTTCGGGGAGGAATTTATGTTACATCTTCGAATCAAGACCACAAAAAGGGAGAAAAGGTGGTTGTCGCCATAAGACCAGAAATCCTTTCTCTCCATAAAGGGAAAAGGAGCGGGGTAAACTCGATTTTCGGTAACATTGAAGCTTTCAGGTTTGAAGGAAACGATGTTCGATACGAAATTAGGCTTCAAAACGAAGACATGTTGGTGGTTGTGCGTCCAGCGTTAATGGGTGAATGGCTTGATGTTGGAGAGGAAGTCACTGTTGCTTTTCCTGTTGGAAAAAGCTTTGTCTTTTCCTATCCTGAAAGGGGTTTGAGAACGGAGTTGGCTCTAGAGTGAAAGGATGGAAAAGATTTAAGCGGAATGCTAGCACCTTAATTAACAACAACTATATACTGGCTCCTTGTTAAGGTGAAAGTTTATGGAAAGATGGTTTGCTAAAAGAAGAAAATCCAAGGTGTTGGAAATTGCGGATAGGCAGATGACGCTGGCTATTGACACGGTAATCGAGCTTGAGAAGTCGATTAATGCAGCCTTAAACGGCAACAAGCAAAAAGCGATAGCGTCTTTCAACAGACTGTCTAGTGCCGAACATGAAATCGATGAACTTAGAAGAACAGTTTTCGAGGAGCTTACCCGGGGAAGCCTTCTGTCCAAAGACCGCGAAGACATCATGCACCTAGTGAAAAGATTGGACGAGATGGCGGATCACGTCAAGGATGCATCAAGAGCAGTTATTTTGCTTTTAGAGGCAGAAGTGCCGAAGGAAATGTGGAAACAGTTTGCCCAAACCGCCAAAGATTTGGTTGATTGCGCAAAAGCTTTGCTTAAGGCAATTGAGATGTTGGGGACTGATCCCCCAAAGGCTATGGAACTTGCAAAGCAGGTCGACGAGATAGAGGGAGTGGTGGATGAGAAGTACCTGAAATCCAAAGAATTGCTTCTTAAATATTCTAACGAAATAGATGCTGCAACAATACTGTTGCTTAAGGACCTCATAGAGGAAATGGAGCATGTCGCCGATGCTTGCGACGACACAGCGGACTACGTCAGAATCTTAACGGTCTCCCGCGAAGCTCCCTAGCATTCCCCTAAAGTTTTCTTAATAAACTCTTTTTGTCTTCGGTTCTATTCTCTGAACTGCAAGACAATTCATGATTCACGGAAAAGCGAACAGCATCTATAAATAAACTCTTAACTCAATAAAACATAGTATACAGAATCCTGAAGGACCGTGTTAACTTGAGTGAAACTACTTTACGCGTATCCAAAATCAAAGATGGCACAGTAATAGACCACATCACCGCTGGGCATGCCTTGAATGTGCTAAAGATTTTGGGAATCACGGATCACGTCAGCGGCGTCGTGACTGTTGGCATGAATGTGCCCAGCAAGACGTTGG
>SMTZ1_10010295_pt1 | contig 13532 bp, 10 predicted proteins | sample DeeMarSWOR136_30_FD_25667 | JGI IMG/M metagenome (IMG submission 25667) | reverse complement strand
GAATGGTTAGATCGCCATCTAGGAATGTCAATTCTATTTGATATATTTAATTATAATTTTGCTGAACCAATTAATACTAAATCAGATTTAGATACTATGCTTTATGGTATGGCAAAAAAATCAATGGAGGCTCCTATGGTTAAGCAATCTGCTGAATTTTATTACTCTTTTATTGATGAATGTGTTCAATTAGCAAAAGATTACTCTGCTGATTGTTTTATCTTTACATCACATCTAGGTTGCAAACAATTTGGGAGCGTTCCTCAGATTTTAAGAGAAGCATTAAGAGACGAAGTTGGTATTCCAATGCTCCTAATTGATGTGGATGTAGGTGACGCCCGATTTGCTTCTGAAAAAATTATAAGAGAGAAAATTAAAATATTTGCTCAAACTCTAATGTGAAACTTATTATATAAATCTTAGACTTTAAACTGCTATACAAAAATGCTTTAATATCATTAAGTCAATATCTTTAAATATTATAAATTTAAATTAAAAGACCCAAAAATGCATGTTTAAAATGAATAATAGCGATATTGTAGCAGAATTGGGAAAAATTGTTGGAGATCGATATGTATCTGAAGAACCCGAGATACAATTTTTATATCATTATGACTTCATTACAGCAGAGCCTGAGGGGAAATGTGATATTGCCATTATGCCAGAAACAGCTGAGGAAGTTCAAGAAATTGTAAAAGTTGCGAATAAATATAAAATTCCAATTGTTCCTTGGGTATCAGGGATAAATTTTGGTTCTATTGCTACACCTCGAAAAGGAGGTATTGTTGTAGATTTACGGCGCATGAATCGAATACTTGAGGTAAATGAAGATGATATGTATGCAGTGATCGAGGGAGGAACAGCTTGGGCAGATTTAAAAGGATATCTTGATAAATATCATCCAAATTTTAGAGCAGGAATAACTTTTTCACCTCCAGGTACAGGTGTTGTTCCTTCTTGCCTATGTTATGGAATGTTTGATCTAGGGATGATTGGAGGTACCGGGGCAGAATTTCTTAATGGATTAGAAGTCGTTTTAGGAACTGGAGAATTAGTTAGAGTGGGATCTTGTAGCATTTCAAATAAATGGTATGGTAGACAGCCATTACCTGATCTTGCGGGATTATTTATTGGTTGGGAGGGAACGACAGGAATCGCAACTAAAGTTGCAATAAAATTATGGCCAAAATTACCCTATCGTGAGGATATTGCAATTTTAGCGCAAACTGTTGATCAAGGAGTGCCGTTGCTACTTAAACTTTCGAAAGCAGGATTAGGTATAGTAGATATTATATTTGTAAATATGGGATGGTGTCAAGCAATTCAAGGATTTAAAGAGAAAAGTGTTGCAATGAATCCTGTAGAACTTGGAATCCCAGATTTTGTTGGATTAGTAACGACACAAGCTTATACAGAAGATCAACATAAAGCACAATGTAAAGCGATAGAAGAAATTTGTAAGGAATTTAAGATCAAACCTCAAAGCGCAAAATCGTTTTTAGAATCCTTTCCAAGTGAAATGAGGGGTGGTTTTGTTGATATTTTTCCTGGTTTTGGGGGTTATACCCCGTTTCAAGCATGGGGTTGTTGGAATTTCTCTAGGGGTGGCGGTGGCGAATGGATAGGATCCTATTGCTCTACAAGTGATATTGCAAAGTATTATAATATAGCAAGAGAAATAACCCTCAAACACAATAAACCACCTCAATTTTATAGCAGAATTATGTTTGGCGGTCATTATTGTGTTGCTCGGGCTAATATATGCTTTGATAAGAACGATCCAGAAGATATTGAAAGAACAAGAATAATTTTAAAAGAAATTTTTGATGCTGTTCATCAATTAGATGGCGTTATTATGTATAAACCTCCTTTATGGGTAGTAGAACACCATAAAAGCAAAACTCTTTCAAGCACTACCAAATTGATTACAAAGATAAAAAAACTCCTTGATCCAAACAATATCATGAATCCAGGTCAAGGGATTGAAGGTGATTAATATTTCAGAAAAAAAAGAAATGAAATTTATAGAAGATAAAGGTATATCTCAACTTACAAATATACCAGATATAGAAAAACTCGATCGAAATAAAAGTTTAGATTATTATAAGGATTTTCTTTATCAATGTGGAAAATGTGGTACGTGTAGAACTGCATTTCACGAAAATGGGTGGCCTCGTATTTGTCCTTCGGGAGAATTCGGAAAGTTTGAAGCATATTATCTTGGGGGCAAGAATCTTTTAGCATGGGCAGTGAGTTCTAACAGACTTAAATGGACGGAAAATTTAGCAAAAATCTTTTATCAATGCTCTGTTTGCTTAGCATGTACACAACAGTGTCAAATTCCTGAAATCCACAATTATGCGGGAGAATGGTTAATGACAATGAGAGAAAAAGCTGTTGAGAAAGGTTTAGGACCAATGTCAGAACAAAAGAAGTATTCTGAACATGTTGCTTTGGAATACAATCCATATATGGAGAATCATAAAGATAGAACAAACTGGTTACCTTCTCATGTAAAACAATCTCAAGATGCAAAATTAGCCTATTTTGTTGGATGTACGACTAGTTATAGAGAACAAAATATTGCAATTAATACAGCAGAAATATTGAATTCCTTAGAAGTTGATTTTAAAATACTTAAAGATGAACATTGTTGTGGATCTCCTGTATATATGACGGGGCAAACTGAAAAAGCAAAAGAGATTGCTGAAGCTAACATAGATATCTTTAAAAGTGAAGGGATTGAAAAAATTATAACCTCTTGTGCTGGTTGTTATCGTACATTAAAAGATACCTATCCCAAGAAATTTAGACTTGACCATGGAATAGAAATACTTCATTTACCCGAATTTATTCAAGATAAAATGAATAATAATGAGATAAAATTTCGGAATAATATTAAAATGAAACTAACTTACCATGACCCTTGTCACATTGGTCGTCATATGGGAATTTATGAACCACCTCGAGATATATTGAATAATATTCCTGGAATTGAATTGATTGAAATGCCAAGAAATAGACAAAATGCATGGTGTTGTGGTTCTGGGGGTGGTGTAAGGTCTTCATTTAAAGATTTGTCGAGTTTTGCTGCTAATGAAAGAATAGAGGAAGCAAAAGAGACTAATTCTGATGCTATTGTTTCTTGTTGTCCATTCTGTTTAAATCAATTCAAGGCAAATATCAAAAATAATGAAATTAAAGCTCTTGATTTATCAGAAATAATTAATAAAACTATTGAGCACCAAAATTTTTAATCCTTTTTTCTATTATTTTTATAGAATTATAATTGCGTTAGAATGAAAATTGAAATATTTGAAAAATTCCTTAGTAATTTGAGGAATTATATCAATTCTGAGTTCCAAAAGGGTAAAAATGTAATAATTTATGAAAAATATTCAAATCCTCCTGATTTATTTTATGATTTGAATATTAAAGTTGAGTTAGATAAGTATAAGGAATTAATACTTCAAGATGAAACTAAATTGGAACTAGGAGGGAACAATAAAAAGTCATTTTCTTTGATTTATCCTTTCTCTGATTTTAATTTTTTAAGACAATTAAAAAGTGGAAGAATAACTCTAATAGGATTAGAAAGGGAGGATATAACTGAATTATCTGTTGATTTCGGAATGATAGTCCTAATTGGTGGCAAAAATCTTACCGAAAAAGAATGGGAGTCCTTAAGACAATTTAATTTTGTATCTGATGGAATTGAAGGTTTTTCGATAAGAACAATTCCCAGAAAATTTTGGTGTAGAATTAGTGAGAAGATTATTAATAATTTCACATTTGAATTTCTAGGAAATGCTATCTTTTATTTATATAAAAAATTTTTTGATAATTTAATTGAATCAATGGAAATATTTTTTGTCAATACTTATACAGATGTAATTGATAGCTTTATTGAAATTACTTCAAATATTAATAGGGTTATAAATGAAAAATGGTTAAATAAAATAGAAAACTGGAAGAAAAGAATTGATTGTGAATATGATTGGGGTTGTGAAATATGTCCTTATCAAGATGAATGTTATAATATTAAACAAGTGTTAGTGGAGAGAAAGAAAATTGGAAAATAAGCCTCTAGTGATATCTATTGCAGGAAAAGGTGGTTCTGGTAAAACAGTGATAACTACTCTTCTAGCAAAAATTATTTCAAAAAATTATAAATATAAATTGTTATTAATTGATGCAGATCCTACACATCCTCACTTGAGTCATATGGTAAATTTGGTTCCAGAAAAAAGTTTAGAAAAATTAAGAACAGAAGTTATAGAGGAAATTTTATCTAGAGCAAAAGATTTCGAAGCTGTAGCAAAAAATATTGATTTTGAAGTATATAATGCTATAACCGAAAGTAAAAGTTTTAGTTTATTCTCTATAGGACAACCTGAGGGACCCGGATGTTTTTGTCCTTCAAATACTCTTTTAAGGAAAGTTATTGGATCCATTTCTAAAGACTTTGATATAGTTCTAATTGATTGTGAAGCAGGACTTGAACAGATCAATAGAATGGTAATAGAAACTGTTGATATTCTTTTAATTGTGTCTGATATTTCAATAAGAAGCATTGAAACGGCTGCTGCTATACGAGATAGCGCAAAAAAGTTCACTAGATTCAGAGAGTTGGGTATAATCTTAAATAGAGTTAAAGGGAATACTAATCAAATTAAAAAAAAAATTAAAGACTTGAATTTACCTTTATGGATTGAAATTCCTGAAGATGAGGCTATAACTGAATTTGAGTTAAAAGGTAAACCTATAATATCTATTAATGAAAAGTCAAAAAGTATGATAGCTGTAAATAGATTAGTTACATATACTTTTGATAAGATGAAAATCAAATAAAACGATTTTTTATACTATAATTTTAAAGTTTTTATTTTCCATGGCTCAAGATTTACTTTATCAGAATCTATTGAGGATATTACATTATATTTGAAATTAATCTCTTCTAGTTGATTTTTTATCGATTTCCCGTTTATTTCAATTGTAAGCTCTTTATTAGTTGGATTAAATAGTCTTAGAAAGGATCCTTTATTACGTCTCCAAAGATTTATTACCGATATAGGAGGTCTTATTGATAAAAATTTATCTATATATTTAGTAAAATGAAGATTCTCGTTAATTTTTATTCCAAAAAATTTGAAATAATATGAATTTACGTAAAATGATGGCGTATTTAAATCGTTCTCATTCGTAATTGATATCGCGAATTCATAATTTCCTTTGCTTGAAATAAAATTTCGAATTTCAAAATTTTCACGATTTATTTTAAATCTCTGGCTGTTCTTTTGAATATAAATTATACCATGATTGGTTCCTTTTAACCAAATAAAATCTAAAGTCTGAATTTTTGATCTTTTTGTCTCTTCAATTCCAAAAGGATAATTTATAATAGATTTTTTAATTTCAAACTTAGGTCTAAGAATTATCTCTTGTAATGATTGCGAATCTATAAAAAATTCTAATCTATTTACATCTTTATATTGAGCTAATTCAATTTTAAAGGCTTGATTTTTTGACTTTCCTATTATTATATCCCTTTCTTCTATAGAGTCTCTGAATTGGGACTCTAAATATAACTTATAAGCTCTTTTGGTTTTGAATTTTAATTCAAAAAGCGTTACCTTCTTATATTCAATTTGAACTGTCTTTAAATCATTTGAGATCCGTATGTTATAAAAAAAAGATGAATTTTTTTTAGTTTCTTGTGCTTTTTCTTCAGGATTTATTAAAATTTTATATCCAAATCCAGGAATACTTTCAATGGTTTTTAAAATTAAATCTTGATTAGAATATATTGAAACTACATCATATTTAGTGTATGGTGAAGGATTAAACACTATAAACTTCTTGCATAATTGCGTGGAGTCCTCAGTAATTTGTCCTAATTCATTTGCCATTAATGAAAGTGATTTAGTGATAAAATTTCGACATTTTTCCTGTATTTCTTTGTGGATTTGAATGCTTAATTCTGAAATTGTTATATTAACGGGTTTCTTTTCTAATTTTCCATATTCTTCATAACCTAATTGGCTTAGAGTGTAATCTCCTGATCGTAGAAAGGGGACAACATAACAATCATGAGCTTGAACAAGTAAAAGGTTCTTCCAAAGATCTTCAAAAAATTGGTCATTATTTTCAGCATTGAAGAACCCTAAAACAAAATTTATAAATTCTGCATAAAATAATAATAATTCAGAATTTTTATTGTGAAGAAACAAGCTAGAAGGCAAAAATATATAATCACCAAGTAGAAATTCATCTCTACGATATTTATACTCACCGTTTTTGTTAAATAATTTAAAAAAGTCAGAACATTGTAGAAATCTACCAAAAATCTCTAACTTGTTGGAAACACGCCAAACTTCTTCTTGATAGGGTTCAGCGTTCCTGAAATCTTCAATATTAGAATATAAGATATACTCCATAAAGGGACGTGCAATTGCTTGAAATAGTAGGTTTGGAATTTCTTTAAAGAAAGTTCCATGCCAATATTCTCCATTAAAGACACCAGACTGATCAACAATTGCATCAATAGAGCTGTTATCTAATCCAATCCAGTTTATATATGCTGAATTAGAGGTTGGATTGACTCCTAATAATCGAGTTCTCAAAGAACAATGTTCAATCTTAAAACCTTTTAAAAGCTGAGGTATTTGTGGATGAAGTGAGCTTTCTGAACAATAAAAAATATCACAACTTAAACCTAATTTTTTTAGTCCCTCCATACCATATTCAAGTTGTTTTATATTCGATTCGGGACCAATAATTAAATTATAAGGTTGTGAAAAAGAAGGATTAATAATTTCAAATTTCCCGAGTTTAAACAGATGCAATAATTCTCTTGTTTTATCTGGATATTTCTCTTTTAACCATTCTAAACATGATACTGCAATTTCAAGATTATATGGCATATTGGTCTCTACAGCTAATTTCATTTTTTTTAATAATGCATCAATAGCTGATTTAGGATTGTCGAATTCACAAAAACCGATATCATTGATAATAATTCCACCATGCCCTCCAACAATGAAATAAATATCAATAAGTACGTCTTGTTTTAATATTGAATTTAACCTACGAATAATGCTTTTATATAGGTTTAATTGCTTTCTTTCTTCATATATCTTCTCTAAACTATGAGCATTCTCTTTAATCTTATTAAACTTTATTTTTTTCTTTCTAATTATGTTCTTTCCAACAAAATTTTCGACCAAGTCAATAACTTTCAATAATGCTAATATGTCTTCTGATTTCATATTCTAATCTTGGGATGATTGAAAACTAATTATATTATATAGTAAAGTTTTATCCATTTAATATCAGTTGGCTCTCTTGCCTTTTCTAATTTTTCAAACCAGCATTTATCCATAGATATAAATCGTTATAAAATAATTCATATCAAAAGTTTATTTTTTTCCTATTATCTTTTTAACAACATTTCGAGCACCTAATGCAACACCCATAACTCCTCCTCCAGATTCACTATAAGCTCCAATATACCATAAACCATCTATAGGTGTTTTATGAGGAGGATTCACTTGCCCCAATACTGGAGCAGTTCCACCAAAACTATGGCGAATAACATTTATACGGTCCTTAAAATCGTCCGGAGTCATAATTAATCTAGTTTCTGCTCCTTCATATAATCCAGGAATGATCTTTTCCGCTTCCAATATCAATTTATCTGCAAATTCTTCTCGTCTATCATTCCAGCTTCCTTCTTTTAATCTATGAGGTGCAACTGTATAAATTGTAACAGCATGTTTTTTTGGAGGAGCCATCTCTGGAGAATGCATCGAGGGAATATATATTAAAAATCCATCAGCGCCTTCATGATAATGACCTTCCCTGATTTCTTTAATTGCGCCCTCAATATCATAGGTGAGATAATAGTAACATAATGCTGCTCTTTGAAAACGACTTGGATTAAAATCTATTCCAAGATGAACCATAAACACCGATTCCATTAATGTAATTTTCTCAATATTATTTATAAAATCTTCAGGCAAGTAATCCTTTCCTACTAAATTATAAAATGTATTAAACATACATCCACTTGCGATAACTATATCAGTATCAATAATATCTCCATTTTCAATTTGAACACCGCCTACTTTATTATCTTTAATCACTATTTTTTGAACTTTGCTATTTGTATAAATCTTACCACCATTCTGAGTAATAACTTCTGCCAAAGCTTTTACTAATTCGCCACAACCATTCTTAATATAATGGTAAACGGGAAGTTTACCCCCTTTAAATTTTACTGGAATTCTTTTATCGAAAGCAGTTTCGACATTAAAAAATGGGACACCTAATCCAAAAAATTCACTTGGTTTAACTACCATATCTGCTAAAATACCCAAGTATACAGCCTTTAGCTTTTGATTCTTAAAAAAATGATCAGTTATTTGAGTAGCGCTCCAATTTTTGAATTTCTTTACTTTTTGAAATTTCAATAAAAGTTTCAATTTAGTTACTAAAACTTTTAAGCCTTTAAGGAAAGGTAACTGATTTCCAAGATCTGCTATTGCCATCATTTGATCATAAAATTTGTAATAATTATCCAATCCCTCACTTTCTTCGGGAAATATTTCTTTAAAATATTCTCGTCTCCAATATGCTCCTTGATACTTTTCGGGTTTCCAAACACAAAAATCTGGAAAAGATTGACCTCGATCTTCTTTAATTATTTCTATTTTGTTTTCTATTTCTAATTCCATCAAAATCTTGCCAAGTTTCTCATGTGGTGCAAGTCCTTCTAACAGGAGTGGACCAATATCCCAAGAATATCCATTTTGGGTTATTGTAGCCGTTACACCACCTATTTCAGAGAATTGCTCATAAACAATTACTTTATAACCTTCACGAGCAAGATAAGCGCCTACAGTTAAGCCGGCTATGCCTGAGCCAATTATAATTACTTTCAATTTTTTTCTTATTCCAATTTCTAAAGTTTAAATTTATGATACGTTAAAATACCATTAAAAAATTAAATATTTTGAACATTTTATTTAAGATTGTTTTGAAAGAAATTTCATAACTATTTCGTTAAATTCCCTTGGTTTTTCCATCGGAACAGCATGTCGAGCATCCTTTATTTCTACAAACTTTGCATTTTGCAGTAATGCAGTATATTCTTCTTTTACTGAAGAAGGTGCATAATCTCCATTTAATTTTTTTAATTTGATCTCGAATACTCCAGCCAATTAATGCACGCATAGCAGAAAGATACGCCTTTTTATCATTTTCTGCCCACCTTTCAACTAATTTTTTACGTAATTCCTCTTGTTCAGGTTTTATAAACAACCTGGGGGCAAGAACTTCCCCCATTTTTTTCATTCCTACTAATTTTACAATAAATGTGCGCTTAAAAGCTTCAAATTTTAATTTAAATGAATCAATTGGCATCTCTATACCTGCATTCACAATTATAAGGCTCTTTACTAAGCTTGGATAATCTACGGCAAACTGAAAAGCAATTCCTCCGCCTAAAGAGATCCCTAACACATGAATTGAAGTAATGCTTAATTTTTTTAGCAATTTTGCAATATCTTCAGCAAACATTTGCATTTTGTAAGGACCTTTAGGTTTATCTGTTTTCCCATGACCTCTAAGGTCAATTGCAATAACTTGATACCTTTGGGAAAAATCTGGGACTTGTTCTTCCCAATCGCGTGTACTTGATCCTAATCCATGTATTAATAATATGGGTTCACCTTCTCCACTTAATTCATAATACATCTCAATATCATTAACTTTCTGTTTTGGCATAATAAATCCACTTTATTTTATTTTTATTAATTTAAATTCAATTCTAAAAAATTTAAAATGTTCGAAAACTGCACCTTAAACCTTTAAAAACAGAATTTTTTCATATTTAATAAATAATATTAAAAAATTAAAGTGAGAATGAATGAAAATTAATAGGAATAAATTCAAGATTAGAATAAGTTCAATTTCTACAAGCATTTCTTCCTTTTTAGTACCAATTTTTCAATATGTACCATGCACTGGAGTTTGGATGGGGATAATGAGTGTACCATTAATTGCTTATTTATCGTTATATTTTCAAAATCCAGGAATTTTAATATATGACCTAAGTTTCTTATTTAGAACATATGAAATTTATATTATATTATTCGGTCTCATGCTTTTTATATATTCTCTTATTTATCAATTGACTCATAGAAAACAAATAATCCAGAGAGGACCATATAAATATGTTAGACATCCTCAATATCTTGCCTTCATTATTATGACTTTTGGCATGACTTTAATAGCTTTCCAAACAAGTCCTATATTCAATTTCAACTTAGGCTATCTTAATGGTTATTCTCTATTACTATTAATATGGATTGGTGAAGCATTAATGTATATTATTTTGGCGAAAATTGAAGAATTTGCTTTAAAAACTAAATATGGAGATAAGTTCTTAGAATACATTAATAATGTACCTTTTATGATTCCCTTTTTAAAACTAAAAAGAAATAAAACTGAAAAAAAATATTTTTCTATAGATAAAGAGGAATAATGAGATCAACGCAAATGAAAAAAATTAGGTTTTACTTATTAATAAAATTTTTATTGATAATTTCTTCCTTCATATTACTCTCTATTATTTTGAATCAAGTAATTACTTTAAGAGACGATGTTTTTGGTTATGAAGGGACTTTCATTGTTGTATTGGTAATAATTTCAACATTGATTGCATTAGTCTTTTTAATTTCTGTTTTTGAAGTGCTTACTTTAAAAGAATATAAAGGGTATATTATAAGAAGACCTTATATAAAAAAAGGAAGTTCATATTTAACTATATCAAGTATATTTGAAAATGAAAATCGTTCAAATATATTAAGGGAAATTCTTAATAATCCTGGAATTCATCAAAATGAGTTGTTACGAAACTGCGATCTTCAAAAGGGACAATTACAATGGCATTTAGATGTCTTATTAAAGAATGGTATTATTAAAAAAGAAAATTATGGTCAATATACTATATATTTTCCAATTACTAGCTCTATTGAATCCATTGAAGATTTTAAAACTATGCCAGTAAAATCAGAAACTACTGAAAAAGTCTTAGATATTATTCAAAAAAATCCAGGAATAAATTCTTCAAAGATCTCTCGAATCTTAAATCTATCCCGTAATACGATAAAATATCATATAGATAAACTTATTGAAGAAAATTTAATTAACTCTAAGAGAAATGGTCGAAAAATAGAATTATACTCAATAAAAAATTAAACCAAAAATCTCTATAATTAAAAATGAAATCAATATTGTATAGTAAATGAACTTTCATTTAGTAGAATAAAAAAATACATTAATTAATAGACATATAATTCATTTCTTGATTTTTTAGTTTTATTTAAATCTGAGAACTGAATTTATAAGATAATAAAAGATTATAATTTAAAAATTATGATAATTTTAAATTTCATCATGGATTTTAACAAATCCATAGGGTAGAATAATAAATATTATATATTAAGTAATTTTGGAAATTTAATTTGTTTTGCCAACTCCTTTTGAAGTATATCATCTAATAATTCTTCTCGTTCTCTCCCTGAAAGAACTTCTAGCTTTCTGATATTTAATGGATCAACTTTATTTCTTAATAGTTCAAGCTCTTTATTAGTAGGAGGTATTGTTTCTGCTAAATTCTTTGGTATTAATAAATCGAATCCTGTGGATTTTTTTACGGTTTCAATTTCTATACCCGGATGGATTGAATTTAACCTCATCCTTTTTGTTTTATCATCAAAATCCAAATATGCTAAGTTAGTGATTACACATTGAGGACCTGAACCTCCACATATAGATAGTTTACCATCTGGAAATCCTACTCCAGAGATGAAGAATAAATCTTCTGAGGATACAAATGTTCTTGTATCATGGCGGGGTGTATAAAGGAAAGATCCACGAGCATAAAACATGCTAAAATCGAGTATCCCTGCAGCTCCAGGAAGTCTTATTTTTGGTTTATTCCAATCTCCTATGCAGATATTATTACTGTTTCCATATTGATCAATCTGTGCTGGTCTGAAGAATTCTATAGTAGTTAATTTTTCTGATGGAAGAGATTCTAAAGTACACTCGACACTATCTTGAAATCGATAAGCCCTTGCTGTATTCATTTCTAGATATAGTAAAGAAACTTGTCGAGGTTCCATTACAAAAGTATTTCCCATAATATAATGATATATTGCATCTGGTGCATAAGTTACTTTTGCTAATGTAAAAGCAGCCCATACCATTGGAGTTGAAACCCCAACGATCATTATATCATCATTTCTAACTTCTCGAGCCATTAAAACGGTCATCATTTCATCGACCGTATAATCTTTTGAATATTTACTTATTTTCATTCCCTCCTATAATAGAACTCTAAAATTAATTTGTATTCTGCTTTTTTATTTGATTTAACTAGTTTTAATTAATTTTGGTCTAATGAAAAGTAAAATAAAAGTTTATAGAAATATAAAAAAAAATATTATTGATAGTTATTTACGTTTTCTAACACTTGTGAGATAAAATCCTTCACTGAAACACCTAGTTCCAGTTTTCCATTTCGACTTCTTACAGCAATAGTTTCTGATTTAAATTCTTTATCTCCTACTGATATCATATAAGGGATTTTTTGTAATTGAGCATTTCTTATTTTATATCCTATTCTTTTCGAAGTTAAATCAACTTCAGCCCTGATTTTTTTTTCAAGTAATTTATTCCTTATTTTTTTCGCATATTCAAGGTTTCTATCGGTAATAGGAATTATAACTGCTTGAATTGGACTTAACCAGACTGGTAATTTTCCTCCATAATGTTCAATTAAAATAGCCAAAAATCTGTCTACTGCTCCATAAATAACTCGATGTATCATCACTGGCTGTTTTTTATCACCATCATCACCTATATAAGTAATACCAAACCTTTTTGGAAGATTAAAATCTACTTGAATGGTTGCGAGTTGCCACATACGCCCAATTGCATCTCTAACATCAACATCAATTTTAGGGCCATAAAACGCACCTTCTCCTTTTTTTATATTAAATTTAATGTGTAGTTTTTCTAAAGCTTCAATTAAAGAATTGGTGGCGTAGTTCCAGATATCTTCATTTCCTATAGCTTTATTAGGTCTGGTGCTTAAATTGTAGACCCATTCTTTAAATCCAAAAGTTTTATAGAAAAAATCAATCATCTTGATCACATTTATTATCTCATCAACTAATTGATGTGGCATCATGAAAATATGAGCATCATCTTGGGTAAATCCCCTAGCACGTAATAATCCATGAAGTACACCAGACATCTCATAACGATAAACAGTTCCATATTCAGCAAATCTCACGGGTAATTCTCTATAAGAATAAGATCTTCGATTGAATATCATCATATGACCAGGACAATTCATAGGTTTTACATACCATTTTTCTCCGTTAATCTCAATAGGAAACATATTTTCTGAGTAAAATTGAACATGTCCACTATTTATCCATACTTGTTCTCTATACATA
>SMTZ1_10004832_pt1 | contig 13533 bp, 13 predicted proteins | sample DeeMarSWOR136_30_FD_25667 | JGI IMG/M metagenome (IMG submission 25667) | reverse complement strand
TAGAGCTTGAGGTCGCCGGCGTCGGGGCGCTGTTGTAAATCAAAAGCAAATTCGGTCAGGAACCTCTTAGCGGGTTCGTCCAGGGTTGCCCGGCCGGGCGGAAAGCGAATGGGGGTTACGGCAAAATTGGTTTTCTTTGCGACGATTTGCGAAGGGATAGCGGTCATCGAGCGGTCCAGCCCTTTGAAAATCCGGCGGAGCTCCTCGGTCTTCGCATCTATGGTCCTACCATCGAACTGCCTGTCCGGGGTGCCTATGAAATATTTGATTTTAATGTGGCCGAAGTCGAGGCCAGGCTTTTTGCCGGTAAAGATTCCGAGGCCGAGGCGTCTGATGGAAACCAAGAAGGATTCGCGGCCGGCGTGAAACAGGCCCTCGTCGGGAACCTGTGCCAGGCTAAGCAGCATAACGAAGAAAGTCAGCAGCAACGTCACCATATCTGAAAAAGTAACTATGTAGCCGGGGACTTTAGGAGTCCCGCCAAAAATTGCCTGTCGCTTATATCTCAATTGTAAATGCTCCGTTCCAGTAAAACGATTTCGAGTCTGCGCTGCGGTTTGTGTCTATGGCTCTCGATGTCTTCCTGAGCCAGGGTGCTTGCTGCCGAGATGCTGAACTGCTTTTTATCAAGGCCGTGTTTTGTTGCAAGGTAGTCCAATACCGCCCATGCCCGCGGCAGACCGAAGCTGTCGCTGTCTTGTTCGTCCTCTGGTCCATTTTCGCTGATAACTACCCGGCTGGGCAGTTCTTTTAAGAAGGACGCCATATTAGTCAGAGTCCTGCGGCCGACAAATGAAATGGCTGTTCCTTTGGCCCAGAAGACCTTTTCGGAGGGGATTACGAATACTCTGCGGCTGTGAAAATCCAAAGGTTCTGTCTCCTGCTTTACGTTCTCCTCCCATCCCGTCGCGAGAGCAGGCTTCTCGCTGCCGGCATCAAGGTCTTCTGTAGGGACGATTTGGTCCGGAGGCGCCAGCAGAGCGTCTCTATTTCTCTCAGTCGGCGGACTGACGCCGGGCAGGGCCTTACAGAAAATTATCCTCAATCTCGTGAAAACATGTTCCTCGAAAGACGAGAAACTCAGAAGCAATACGAAGAAGGTCAGAAGCAGTGTCATACAGTCGCTGAAAGTTACCATCCACTCCGGCGCGCCGGGGGCCTCATCCGGTTCGGCCTGTTTTCTTTTGTGCGACATTATATGGTAGCCTTTACTTCTTCGCGCCTGCCCTGGGAAATGAACGCCTGCAATTTTTCCCGAACAGTGGTGGGGTTATCACCCTCGGCAATAGCACAGACGCCTTCTAAAATCATTTCCTTCGAGGTCGTCTCTGCTTTGGAATAAATGCCGAGTTTTCCCGCCAGCGGGATAAAAACGAGATTGGCGGCCAGCGCGCCATAAAAAGTGGTAAGCAGAGCTACCGCCATTCCCGCGCCGATGGAGTCGGGCGACTCGAGGTTTCTGAGCATCTGGACAAGGCCAATAAGTGTGCCAATCATTCCAAAGGCAGGGCAGGCTGCGCCCATGAACTCGAGGATTTTCTTTCCGGTTGAATGTCGCTCCTGAAGGTACTGAATTTCCAGAGACAAGAGGTCACGAATCATTTCGGATTCCTGTCCGTCTACAAGCATTTGCAGGCCCTTGACGAAAAACAAATCCCTGATGGAGGAAACTTCCTGCTCGAGAGCCAGCGCCCCATCGCGTCTGTTGATAGCGGCGAAGTTAACCATTTTTTGAATCAGCTCCGACTGGGACGGTATCCTGGTGACTATAGTCTTCTTGATGACGGAGAATATTGCCAAAAGCTGAGGCAGCGAAAAATGTATCAGCGTAGCGCAGAGCATCCCCCCTATGGTAATCGCCATTGACGGAAGATGGATAAACATCTGCCAGCCGCCCCCGACAACAATGGCGGTTGTTATGACGAAAAAACCGAGAAGTATTCCAATTATTGTTGCGACATCCATGAAGCTACTTTTCTTCGACTATTTGTTTTAATCTTTGACAGAAAACGGCCGCGAGTTTGGGCTCGGAACCGACCAACTCGGCCAGCAATTTGGCTTTTGTCCTTTCCGACATATAGTGGAGGATTTTGACGGCGTCATCGAGGTTAGCGCCGCCGAGGCGGCCGTCCTGCGTTCGGCTCATATTGGTGAGTATTTTTCCGGCGCTGGCGGGATCCATTTTATCGTAAGCAGCGGCCATCGAAATCAGGTTGTTCTTTTCGGCCCCGGCGACCTCGACCCTGCTTTTACGCAGTATCTCCTGCTGCTCTTTCAGAGCGGCAACGATTGAGGCAAGTTCGACCCGCAGATTATTAAGCTCATCGATATCCTTCTTTAACATTTCCTGGGCAAGTTGCAGCCTCTGCTCACGCACCTGGAGACCCTGCAGCTTATCGTCATACTCAAGTATCTTTTGTCGGACCTCGTAAACGAGGCCCTTGAGCTGTTTGTCCGTCATAGCTGCTCTGGTCTTGCTGTCGCCGAGGCCAACGTGGCTTACAGCACCTGCTTTTGGCTGTGGCATCTCCAGCTCAGTTTCATAGTCCGCAAGCACAGGCTCATCCGACAGGCTACCGGTGTCCTGTGGAGCCGGTTTAGTAAGCCAAGCGAAGAGAAAAGCCCCCGCAAAGCTTATCAGCCCCACAGCCGCCGTTATTATTATTCTCTTTTTACTCACTGCTCTATCTCCTAATAATATCGCTCTGTTATTAAGATTCTATTGCAACGGCTGCACTCGATGTTCAGTACTGCCGGTCCTGTCCGGCTGCATTATCTTTCGCGCAAAACCAACAGCAGCCGTCTCGTCCAAGTCTTTCTGCTCAAGTTTCTCCTGCTGGCTTGTAAATCGTCTTTTTGCTTCAGTTCGCAATTTGTCCAAGCCTTCTTTAAATCTTTTGACGCTCAAAAGCTCAAGAATTTTCTTTATCTGTTGCGATTCCAGTTCGGTGACGTTGTTCTTAAGAGTTTTTATGAGCCGGTCACTTGTAACCGAACATTTCAAAAAGAACTCCTGTTCTGGCAACCGCTTCTGAGGGTGTTTGCCGGATATATCCGAGATTATATTTTCCAATACTCTCTTCTGCATAAGCAGTTGCCCGCGTGTCTGGGCCAGCTTTTCGGTTATTTTGAGCAATTCTGTTTTTTTTGTTTGTTCCTCCTTTGTCTTTATGTCAAGAACACGCTGCAAACGCCACACAAATCGTTTCATTTATTTTCCAACTCTCAACGCTTAACAGACGCCTCGGACGCAGTTTGCCTGGGGTGGGTACTCAGCAACTCGTCCCACGACCGGGTAATAGCACTTAATCGCCCAACGGTTTCTGCAAAGTTAGTCCTGTCTCGAATAGGCTGTATGAGAAAGCTGTTTATCCGGTCAATCAAGGCAATAGCCCCATCGATGCGCCGATTGCTGCCGGGTGAAAATGCGCCGATATTTATTAAATCTTCGGCATCGATGTAGGTTGCGTAAATTTCCTTGAGCTTCTGTGCAGCGGATTTATGCTCCTCGCTCGTCACGGCGGGCATCAACCGGCTTACGCTTGCCAGAATATCGACGGCGGGGTAATGTCCCCGGTCAGCCAATTTTCTTGAGAGAACTATATGACCATCCAGCAGACTGCGTGCGCTGTCGGCCACGGGGTCGGTCAAATCATCGCTCTCGACCAGCACTGTGAGAATTCCTGTGATACTGCCGTTTTCGGCGCAGCCTAAACGCTCGATGAGTCTCGGCATCAGTGAAAATACGCTCGGGCAATAGCCCTTGGTCGCCGGCGGCTCTCCGGCGGCGATACCTATTTCTCGCTGGGCCTGGGCGAAGCGCGTAAGGGAGTCCATCATAAACAAAACATCGCTGCCCTTGTCCCTGAAATATTCGGCAATTGTCACAGCGACAAAGGCGGCCTTCACTCGCTGAATCGGCGGCGAATCCGACGAAGCAACTACAACCACACTACGAGCCAGCCCTTCTGCGCCGAGGTTCTCTTCGAGGAACTCACGAACCTCACGGCCGCGCTCGCCTATCAAAGCCACAACATTTACTGCCGCTTCACTTGAATTAGCAATTTCGCCAAGAAGCAAACTCTTGCCCACGCCGCTGCCCGAGAAGATACCTATTCGCTGTCCTTTCCCACAGGTTAACAATCCATCCATCGACCTGATTCCGAGGGGCAAAGGCTCGGTAATTTTTTCCCGGCTCAAAGGCGGTGGGCTGCTCGCATCCAACGGTTTTTTATCCTTGCCCGGCAAGGGTCCTTTGGCGTCGATTGGCTCTCCTAATCCGTTTACTACTCTGCCCAAGGCATCCTCGCTGAGCGTAATATATCGCGGAGTAGTCCGGGAAGTCACCGTATCGCCCGGCGATATACCCTCTATATGCTGCAGCGGCAGAAGGATAAGCCTGTCTTGGCGAAAACCGACCACTTCGGCCACCACGCGCCGGCCGTCGCGGAGATGGATACCACAGAGTTCTCCCAGGCTCAATATCGGCCCGCTGGACTCAACCGTCAAGCCCGCCACTCGCACGACGGAGCCCTTGCAGCGTAACAAATTCACACCACGCAGAGCCGACTTTAATCGCTCAAAATCAAGCGGAAAATTTTTAATCTCACTTAAAGGCATAGATTATTCGGCCTTTTCAAGGGCTTTTGCAATTTGCTCCAAGTGTTCGTCAATCATTGATTCGATTATTCCCTTGGGAGTCTCAAGCAGGCACTCTGCCTGCCCGATATTAGTGTCCGCAACAAACTTTAAACCGGCCAACGTGCCATCAGCATTGTCCTGTTGTAACTTTTGAATCCGGGGCAGGTCTTCCGGATTCAAGTGGACGACAACATCCTGACGCGTGGGAGCATTTTTAAGCGATTCTTTGACGATGGATTCTATCTCGTAATCCCCCTGCTGAACTTTCTGTACCAATATCTTTCTGGCAATTTCCACCGAAAGCTTGGCGATTTGGTCTCTATGCTGCGCGAACAGACTCTCGTAAAACTGGTTGAGCTTAGCAACCAGAGTTTCCAGTGTCCTGCAGAGCTGCGAAAACCTTACTTCCTGGCGTTCGGAGTCCGGCAGTCCGGCATTCGCCGCGGAGCCTGCCTGACCGTAACCGGACAATTCGGCCACGCCGCTGCAACCGTTTGAGATTGTTGCCGATGCAATCGGTTTTACAAGATTAACCGTAACCGTTCGGGACATCTTACTATCTCTCCACTCGTCTGAGCGTACCTGCTTCGTTAGCCTCTCGCAGAGGATTGACAGCTTCTTCCCTGGCATCAAGAATCTCTTTTTCCAGAGGTTCCTGCATAAGTGACATTTCCTCATCCACGGTAGCGGCAGCACGCTCAGATATGTTCGAGCGTATCTTTTGCACAATCTCTTCACTTGCCCCGTAAAGTGCCACAGCCAATTTCTTTGCGTCAATTCCCCGCAGGACATCCTGCAGTGACCTGTCGGCTATCGACGGGATATCCTCCCACGTTATCATCAAGTTCCTCACCATGGTGGATGTATCCTTATCGCGTTTGCCGATCTCATCAAGCAGGCGGTCGCGCAGGTCTTTGTCCAGACCGCTCAGCGTAATGGCCAGCTTTCGCAGAGTTTGCTCAGGTTTTTCCGCGAGCTTCTCTCCTTTGAGGCTTTTCAACCTTTCGCTCACCATTGCTGCTATCCGGTGCTTGACCCCCGGTCCGACCGGCTCGGCATTTGTCATCCTGCACACGGCCTTGGTGCAAGCTTGCTCATCGAGAAGCGCGAGCACATCCTGACTTCTCTTCGGGCCCAACTCAGACAATACCACCGCGATTGTCTGCGGGTGGGCACCCTCGAGGGCAAGCACCAGTTCGTCGGTGGTGGCCGCCCGAATCGGGATAAAAGGGTCCCCCTTTTCGGTCAATTTTCTAACATGAGATTGAATTTCCTCAGCCTTGCTCTTTCCAAGTATAGTTACAAGCATCTCATTGAGGAAACTTTTTACGCTAAATCCGGGTGCTTCACTTTTTCGAAGCGAATCACAAAATTCCTGCGTAATCTCCGCTTGCTGGGTGTTGTCGCGCTGTCGCGACGAATCCAACAGCGCAAGCTCTACGGCAATTTCCTGAAGCGCCTTTTCGTCAATACCTTTGAGCAGCTCGGCGGCGGTGGCGGCATCAAGACTCATTAACAGCATCGCAGCTTTTCGCTTACCGGTCAATGCCACTTAATCGGTACTCCTTTTTTGGATTTCCAAACTATTTTCTATTTGTGAGCGCTTGTAGAATGGCCCCCTGTAACTCATTGCGTTTGGGCCCCCTCTTCAAGCCAACTGGCAAATAATTGTCTGACCCGTTCAGGATTACTCTGCAAGACACCGGCAACCTCCCTGCGCAGCGCCAATGCCTCGGAGCCGGCGTCTTCGGTTCCGGCGGGTAGAAGACCAACGGCCCCCTGCGCCTCGGGCAACTGGCCGGCCGCAGCAGCAGCGGTTCTCTTCTTAGAGCCGCTGAACACCTTAAGAACAAGCAGTGCGCAAACTGCCATGATGCCCAACGATGCCTGACGGGCGATTGCTATATAATCCAGCCCCCCGGATGTCTCTTCATCAACCAGTGATTCGAGGGGACGATGAAACTTAGCCTCAACCACCGTAAGCGCGTCCGTCTGCTGGAGACCAAGCGCATTTTTAATAAGATTTTCCACATCGGCCAATTGCATTATCTTTGCGACTTCAGTGCCGGCCTCCAGCTGGTTAGCATCAGCAGCCACATCCGGTGACAAGTCAACAACAGCCGCCACCTTCAGAGATTTGATTTCTCCCGGCAATTCAACCCTCTGCTCCACCGTCTTGCCGACGGCATATTCGGTGAGGATTGTTTCATCCTTTTTCGTCCCGCCAGGTACAAGCGGCTCACCTTCGGCAGGCACAGTGCCGGGTTCGGTTTCCGAATTGCTTTTAATCTCTTCCTTCTTGGGCACTTTTTTGGTTGGGTCGTATGTTTCCGTAACAAGATTGACGCTGGTCATATCAATAACGGCACTTACCCTCACAGTGGCTCGGCCCGGCCCCAAGACAGTAGTGAGCATATCTTCAACCTTTGCCGCGAGGTTCTGCTCGACTCTTTCCTTATAGTCGACAACGGTGCTGGCCCCACGGGCCATGGTTTCGTCAGACTCACCCGAAAGAAGGCGTCCCGCACTGTCTATCACCGTTACATTATTGGCCTGCAGGCCCTCAACGCTGCCGGAGACCAGATGCGTAATGGCTGCTACGTTCAGCGAGCTTAAGCGGTAACCCGGCCTCAATCGAATAATCACCGAGGCGGTGGTGCCGCCGGACTCGGATGTAAAAAGTGCCTGCTTGGCGCTTACTATATGGACGCGGGTGTGAACTACGCCATCTATCATCTGAATACTCTTGGCAAGCTCTTCCTGCAGGGCCCGTTTGAGGTTGACGTTCTGAACGAAGGGGCTGACACCAATTTTTTCGTCGTCAAATATCCTATAGCCGCCCTGCTCTCCTGCAGGAAGCCCCTCTTTTGCCATATCCAAACGAAGCTGATAGATATTCTCCTTCGGAGCGTAGATACTGGTTCCGCCGTTTTTCAACTGGTAAGCGATGCCCTTTTCACTGATTTTCTCTGTAATCTTCGATGCTTCCTCCGGGCCCAAATCCTGATACAGCAGGCGCATATCGGGCCTGCGGGCCCAGTAAACAAGCAAACCGCCTACGATAATAAACGTCAGAACGACTGCGGTGAGCAAAGCCCGCTGGACGAGGCTTATATTTCGCCAAATTGCATTTATCTTTCGCAAAAAGTCCATCTGGCTCCTTTATTCTTTGTTCGCCGCTGCAAAAAGTCCGATGAAACATCCGCCCCGGAAAGCGCCGGGCTTGGGCGTTTCGCGCGTGGTCTGCTAACTCATATTTGCATATTCATAGTCTGTTTGTAGGCTTCGATCAGCTTATTTCTAACACCCACAAGAAGTTTGAAGCTTATATCAGCTTTAGCCACGGCTGAGACCACCGAAGTAATATCCTCATTTTTGCCGGCCAACAAATCCTTTATAGACATATCCGATGACTGTTGGAGCTCATCGACGTCGGATATGTACTTCTCGATAGCTTTGACGGTATTGGTGAAATCCGGTTTCTGTCCTGCATCTGCAGCTTTCCTCGCGGCTGCGCCGGTAAAATCCGGATTTGCACCTGGCAACACCGAGTTTACATTTGCATTTAAGTTAATCATTGTGCTGTTCCTCGCTTATCGAAGCAATTCAAGGGTAGTTTCCACCATTTGCTGGTACCGTTTGAGAATTGCGACGTTAGCCTGATACGCCCGGGTTGCAATGGTCAGGTTCATCATTTCAATCGGCAGGTTGACGTTGGGCATTTTTACGTAGCCGTGCTCGTCGGCGTCAGGGTTGCCGGGGTCTAAAATCCGCTGAAAATCGCTCATATCCGGCACTATCTTGTCCAAGCTAACGCCACTGATACCGTCGTCGTCTGTTTTGAACAGCGCTTCGAGCCTGCGGTAGGGTTCACCCTTGCCGGCGTCGGTCGTGCGAGCGTTGGCGACATTCGAAGAAATTAGCTGCATATTTTTACCCTGCGCTCGCAAAGCCGAGATTGCTATATCTATGGGGCCAAAAGTGTTGTCAACTTCCATTTTTGCCTCTGTGGTTCATCTTTTTTTCTATTTGACGTTCATCGCCAACTCAATCTGGCTGTATTTCTTGTTGAGAAGCCGAATATATGTTTTGTGGCGAAGGGTGTTTTTGACCATCCGGCCAACCTCAGTTTCCAAGTTCACATCATTACCATTTGACTTCATCGGCGTCTGTTTAGGCTCATAAATCTGCGCCTTGACTTCACTAAGGTCGACCTGTCCAGGAGAGTTTAGCACCTTGGCAAGCAACTCTTCGAATTTGACGTCAATCCTGCGGTATCTCGGAGTCTGGATATTGGCAACATTATTGGCGATTGCCTTTTGGCGGAGATTTTCGGCCCTTAGACCGGCCTCAAGAAAATCCACTATACTGGTTGTTTTGGACATCCTTGTTTTCCAAATTCGAGCACAAACCTCATCTGCAAAACCAACTTGTGCAATAATCGTGCCAGGTATGTGCAGATGGTGATTTTCAGCCGATTAAGCGGCCATTCTGCCCGAAAAACCACCTATAGGGCGAACAATCCCTATTGGCCAACAGCAAAAGCGTCAGGATTCTATACAACCGGGCGTGTTTTTTTACATCTGAACCCACGCCGAGGCCAAGCCGGAAATTCCTTCCCTGGCCCTGGAATATTTCTCCGCAAGGACCGGCCATAACAAGAAATTTTTATTCCATCGGCATTCTTTAGCTTTCTATAAGTCGTTCATTTACAAAGACTTATGACTTGCCGGAAGTTTGACCCCCAATACTGGCACGGCTGTTGCTCTCGTCAAATTGGTTTTGCAGGAATCTACTCTATGGGGATAAACGTATTGACAGTAAGTAGTGCGTTCGCAAGTAATGCCTGTGCGAACTCAGTTCCGCCAAGGTCCCAGGCAACTCAAGATAGCAGTCAATTCGGCGAAACCCCACAAAATACCCACCCCTCACAAGCGTCAACCGACGACTTGACCCCATCTAATCCTGCGGAAACAATAACGACCGATAATAAACCCCTTATCGCACAAAATGAGCCCATGAGCCGACCACCGCAGGACTCTGCAAACGACTTTCGCAAGACACTAACGGCTCAAACATCCCGAAGTGTGCAGGACAACAGCGAATTAAAAAAGCAAAGCTCAGGCTGTCTTGAACCCGTTAAGGCGGCGCCGACACAGCCTCTACCAAATCAAGGCCTTCCAGTTGCAGTGCTCGGCACGAAACTTGATAAGCTCATGGGTATTGAACTGGAAAGCCAAAACAGACCTGCTTCGTCAATCGCCACCCCAAAACCATACAAATCACTCTTTAATCCTGCTCATACTGCAAAACCCTCAACGCCAGAACCTGCCCAAACCACCGGTGGAGCATCACTGCTCCAAAACAAACCTCTGCATTCCACCCTTGGCCAGAGCCAAACCAAGCCGGAAACCATTGTATCTGATGTATCTGAGGCCACTGATAATTCGGCTTCGACCGACAGTAAACAGTCGGCAGCCAAAAACGCGTCTCAGACGCCGGTAACCGTAGCAAAAGTGGTCGCCGCGCAAGAAAATGGCCAAGCATTGACACCGGCCGTAGACAGCAAAACCCAGGCTATCAACCAAGAATTGATGCCCAAGATGTTCTCTGGCGACAGCAAGACAACGACTGGCGTTGAGGAACCAGCCCAGACAGGTCAGTCGGCCGCTCCCGGCACCCAAAAAACGGCTGTGTTCGATGGCGCCCTTGCGGCACTTAACGACAAATTCACCGATATGCATCAAGATGGTCCGGGAAAAACCGCTTTTGTCGTTCAGAAATCAGCCAGCGATGACGTCAATACTGCGCAGCAAGTTCAAGCCCCCATTTCCGAAGACGCTGCGAAACGGGCCGCAAGTCAAAGGGGTCCAAAGCTTCACTCTGACAGTGGCAATACGCAGACCGAAAACACCTCAGGCGACTCCATGCTCCATAAGTTAAACCCTGCACAAATCCAGGTATCCACCAACCAGTCGAAAGGGCGTGGCAGCTTTACCTCAAAGACCAACTCCAGTTCAGATTTCCAACAGACCTTCTCCCACAGCAGCACCCCGAACCTCGCTATAGATAACTCATCCGCTTCGCGCCAAGCCGTAAAAGGCGCCGACAATCCTCTGCCCAGCACCGCTAACTCAGGTCTTGGCGAACAGATTCGCGAATCAATGCACTCGCTCGCCAGCCAAGGCGACCAGCGAATCACCATCCGCCTTAACCCGCCGGAGCTCGGATACGTTTCAATCAAACTCGTAGAGCAAGCAGACGAAATAACCGGCCTGTTGGAAGTCAGCAGGACCCAAACCAGATATGAGATTGAGCAGGTATTGCCCGAGGTACTCCGAAACCTCGCAGATTCCGGGGTTCAGATAAAACGACTCGACGTCTTGCTGGCGGACCAATCGGAGCAACAAAACTACAAAGACCAGTCGCTACAAGACGGCTGGTCCGGCCAGCATAACTCCACCGAAGGCGGCAGTCTTGAAAACAAAACTACCAATGAATACCTCGATAACGACTACAGTTACCCGGATAGCACCGAACCACACCAGATGTTTATCACAGACAACTCCGTAGACATGCTCGTATAGACAAGTCCCCGGACGCTTCAGACAACGACGATTAAGTAGAACCGGCCAAAAAATCGCCCTTATCTTTGATGCATACGCAGGGGTCAACCTTTCTGCCGGCCCATTTGGCACGGGCGGTTTCGATAGATTGCAGAAAAGCATTTTTGAATCTGCTGAGCGAGAAATATTCTCTAACGGTCTTTTGGGCCCGTTGGCCCATCAACACCGCTAAGTTCCTGTCTTCAAGCAGCATTTTGGCATATTTGCGCAGTTCTTTGGGGTCGTCGGTAAGAAAGCCGCTTACGCCGTGTTTGATAGGCGAAGCAGGATGCCGGTTGCCGACAACAGGCAGGCCCGCAGCCATTGCCTCGCCAACAGCCATATTGTATCCACCCTCAAGTCTCGGGTCAGCGGTGTGAATATAGAACCGATGAGACTGCAAAATTTCCTTCAGGTCGTCCCAGTTCTTGGCTGCGGTAACTCTCGGCATATCGGGGTTGTGTCCGACTAAGCGTACTGGAATATCACCGAATGCTTTTTGATGAAGGTCCCACAATAAGATTTCTTTGCGGCTACTAATAAAGTTGCAAATCCGAAGACCGCAGGCTAACCGGCCGGAATAGGGCAGATAGTCGTCCTGGTCAACCCCGAAAGTCACAATGTCCTCGGTAAAGCCCCACGATTCGCCCTTGTACATAGAAGTGGCTACCGCGTGGCCGCCGACCAATTCCAAGTACCTGTGCAGCATATCTTTCATTTTTTGTGGCTCAATGGCTGATTTTTCCTCTATAAACCTACCTTCAATCGTGGAATGTAGTACTATAAGGCGAGGTTCAGGCCGCTCCTTAACATCCAGTAAATCAGTGATATTGTGGGTGATGATGCAATGATAGCGGCTGCGCGATTGCAGAGCGTCCGATAAACTAATCAATCGAGAGTTCGGAGGCACCGGACGCATCTGCTCGTCCCAGGTTTGTTTGTATCGGCCTTTAAGCCCGACGATTATGTCAAGGTCATACCCCAATACGCCAAGCTGGTACACCCACGCCTCGTGACAATTGAATACGAGCAGCGTTCTTTCAGGAGTCTGGCCTTCCTTGTGCTCCATACACTGCTCCTGCCTTAGGGAGGGCCGCTTTGGGCCGTTTCTAATTTCTGCACCGGGAAATTCTGCAAACATCCCATGCGGATGCTTGCGTTGTCGCCCTCAAATATACCCACTTAGGCAAGTCAGAGCAAGTATTGTCCGCCTACTGTCCAAGTCACCACTGCGTAAAGGTATTGTTTTTGGAGCGGTCGGATTGCTGATTTGTGAACCGGCATAGTCCAGGCAACCCAAATTTTTATTTTTTTCGCGTTTTTTGGCGGCTTATTCGTGATATCAGTATCTACAGGGACAATATTACAGGTCCAACTATTTCGTAGTTAATTTAGCATAAAAAATCGCTTAAGTCGCTGTTAACCTTAATCGATAATGGCCAATGAAGACGTATTTTAAGGGACGTGCGTGGTGCACAGTCTGTAGTTTGGTAAACGGGGGCCTGATAGGCCAAAAAGGTGTTTAATGTTATTTAAGGAGTTAAGCATATGTTAGCAATTAAGAACAATATTATGGCAGTGAACGCTGCCCGGCACCTGGGCGAGAGCTATGCGGCTTTGGCCACATCGGTCGAGAGGCTGTCGTCAGGCCTGCGCATCAACACCGCAAAGGACGACGCAGCGGGTCTGGCCGTCCGCGAATTGATGCGAGCCGACATTGCTGTTCTGCAGCAGGCCTCGCGTAACGCGCTGGACGGTATCAGCATGGTGCAGACCATGGAAGGCGCCATGGCGACCATCGATAACGTTCTGGTGCGTATGAGACAGTTAGCCATGCAGGCAGCCACCGGTTCATATTCTTCGGAACAGCGGGACATCATGAACGACGAGTTTACCGAGCTGGCCGCTGAAATCGACCGTATCGCAGGAGCGGTCGAATTTAACGGCACCACACTGCTCGACAGCGCTGGCGCTTCGGTGGACATTCAGGTTGGTGCTGCAGAAACTGACACGATTAACATCGCCGGCGTTGATGTGAGCTCGAGCGCACTCGGCCTGGGCAGCGTGAGCATCGCCAGCACGGGAGGCGCCCAGTCAGCCCTGGCAACCCTCGACAGCGCAATCAACGCCAAGGACACGGCCCGTGCCACATTCGGTTACAAGATGAACCGTCTCGAAAACACGGTAGCGGTCATCAACAACCAGGCCGAGAACATGATGGCATCCGAGTCGCGTGTGTCGGATGTCGATGTGGCCACCGAGATGGCAGCGATGACGAGGAACCAGG
>SMTZ1_10006086_pt1 | contig 13534 bp, 11 predicted proteins | sample DeeMarSWOR136_30_FD_25667 | JGI IMG/M metagenome (IMG submission 25667) | reverse complement strand
CAAAAATTTCCCTTCTTTGCTGGGTAAGATATGTTTATGGAGTTCGTCCAGGATAAGGGAGGACAAGTATTGCTTTCGTTGAGGGCTGTAAGCGTCCGGCGGAATGTTCAGTCCGTCTCGGATTTTGACATCGCATCCAAACGTTTCGGTCAGCCGGTTCCTCAGCATCTCCAAGACTTCGTCGTCGATCTCGTCCACTGGCAGGAGTGAGATCGAGTGATCTGGCCTGGCATCGGTTTTATTTTCAGCCATGACGTCAGAGAAGCTGCCGGATAAACAGACATATCCTAAGATAATTATAGTGATAAATCTCTGGATTCCCAATGGTTTTTTCGTGTCTTTCTGTTTATCGAACTCTTCTGACCTGAATGTACACGTCTTTTCAGATGTTTGCAACTGGATTCCGCCACGGCTGGCTTGAAAAGGGAGCATTCTAATAGCGCTCTTCCATACGTGACATATCTAATATTATGGATATGGAAATGCTTACTTCAGCTTCAAATAAGTGGAAAATCTTCTCTTTTTAATATAGATTTAATTGACTAATATTAACGCAATAAATCGTGTGACATCCTCTCTTGAGCGGCCTGGATGCCGTCCTCGAGCCCCCGTAGCGGAGNNNNCTTATCCGACGGGGGGAACCGACGGGACAGGTTCCCTTGGGGTCCGGGGTTCAGGCCGCCCAGAGATTGTAACCTTATTTGCTGCGTTTACATTAAAAAGGAGAAGAGCCATAAAAGAACTTGTCTTCACAGGGGTATGTTTATTGCTGTTCCTGGCCTATTTATGTGGAGAACGTTATCTAATCGACCGCCGGATCCGTTCCATCCCGCTGCGGATATGTGTCACAGGAACAAGGGGTAAATCCAGTGTCACTCGACTGGTAGCTTCCGGATTGAGAGAGGGCGGCTGGAGAGTGTTGGCCAAGACCACGGGCTCCCGGCCGGTGATTCAATTTCCAGATGGTCTCGAGGAAGAGGTCAAACGCAGGGGACTGCCCTCAGTCCTGGAGCAGAAGACGATTCTCAGGTTAGGCGAGTCCTTGAACATCGATGTCTTGGTCTCGGAAATGATGAGCATCCGTCCCGAGGCTGGACACGTGGAATCGGTCCAGATTCTGAAGCCTCAAATCCTAGTCGTCACTAATGTCCGGCTCGACCATCTGGCAGAGATGGGCTCCTCAAAGGAACAGATAGCTCGAAGCTTTGCTGCCTCCATTCCGGAAGGAGGCACTGTGTTTGTCCCGCAGGATGAATTCTTGCCCGTTTACAGAAGAGTGGCTGAAAAAATGAGGGCAGAGGTCATTCCTGTCTCTGAGGATTTTCTCCAAGGTACCTCCCCGCGCGCTCAGGAAAATTTCTCTCTCGATTGGGCGGAAAACAGGAGTCTCGCTGTGGCGGTGGCTGATTTTTTAAAGTTGGACAGAAACGTCTCCCTGCAAGGAATAAAGAAAGCTCAGCCAGACTTCGGCAGCTTCAAGGTGTGGAGGATCGAATGGGGCGCCCCGCCGCGTCATCATCAATGCATGAATTGTTTTGCGGTCAACGATCCTGAATCCACACGGCGTGTTTTGTCAGAGTTAGGGAGAAAGGAAAAGTTCAAGGAAAAAAAGTGGATCGGTCTTCTCAGCCTCAGGAAAGACAGGGGGGATCGCACGCTCCAGTGGTTAGAAGCTTTGAAAGAGAAGCGCTTTCCCGAATTCAGGAAGATATACCTTGTCGGATTACATGCTCGTGCTTTTAAAAGAAGACTCGGGGATTCAGGAAGCATATCCTGCGACGTGCTCAGAAGGAGTCAACCGGAGAAACTGATCAGTCAAATTTTCCAGAGGGAGCAGGAAGAATGCGTCCTGGTGGGCTTGGGAAACGTAGGAGGAATCGGGAGACAGCTCTTGGAATACTGGGAGAAGGTAGGCAGGCCCCATGATCTATGAAACTCTGATCATTGGAATTCTGATGGCCGTTCTGTATACCGAGATCACAGACATTTTTCCGGGAGGCATCATCGTTCCTGCTTACATCGCCCTCTATCTCGACGAGCCGCTGAGAGTCCTGTTGACGGTCGGAATCGCTCTGTTGAGTTTGCTGACCTATCGATGTCTCTCCCGCTATTTGATTCTTTTCGGGAAGCGTCGGTTCGTGATGTTCATCCTGTTGGGAGCGGTTTGGGCGCAACTCTGGATGGTCCTCTTACCCCATGTTTATGAGGAGCCTTCAGGATTGAGGACCATCGGCTGGATCATCCCTGGGCTCTTAGCCAATAATCTCGAAAAACAGAAATTTTTCATCACCCTGGCCTCGTTAGGCATAGTCTCCGTCGTGACTTATGCTTTGGTTCGGATCCTAAGCTGGATTATTCCCTAGCGGTTTGAGTCGGGAGACCATTCCGTTGAGTTAGGATTGGAGAGGCTGGCTATTTAAGAAAGTCATCCTTTTGTGACCATAAAAATGAAGCTCCTGTTTTTCAACCCAAAAGGACTCGTTCCCAAGGAAGGGGAAAGCCGAGATCAAAAAAGTATTCTCATTATATTCCTGGTGAGCCTCCTGTTTTTCGTGGCGGTGAAGGTCATCCCCTTCAAGGGAATGGAGGGGAGGAAGCAGGAGATGTTAGAAGCATCAGGAATCATGCAGGAAGCCCTGAGCATTCTCAAAGATTGCCGGAACCGGCTGGAGGTGACGATCAACAAAGAAGATGATCCCAACCAGACAGGTCTCATCGGCGTCAGGTATTCGCCCCTCACCACGTCCCTGGGGCATCTGGAAGCCAAAAGGACAACGACAAATCCCAATTTTGCAGCTCTAGTTGTGTCTCTGTTGAAGGAGGTTGGAGTGAGGAGAGGAGAGACGATTGCTGCCGGTGCCTCGAGCTCCTTCCCGAGTCTTATCGTGGCTGTCCTCTCTGCGGCCAAAGCCATGGGGGTTAAACTCCTGATGATAAATTCGTTCGGCGCCTCTCAATGGGGGGCCAATCGCCTTGATTTCCATTGGCTTCACATGCATGACTGTCTCGAGAAAGCCGGGATTTTTGAAACCAAACCGATCGCCGTGTCCTTGGGTGGGGACAGGGACACAGGGGAAGAGATGGGAGAAGAGATCCGGGCCAAACTCAGGTCAGAAGCCGAAGAGAGGGGATTATTTTTCATAGATGAACCGGATTTGGCCAAAAATGTCAACCTGAGGCTGACTCTTTACGAAGCCAATGCCTCAGACCCGATTCAGGCTTTTGTCAATATCGGAGGAAGCTGGCCCAACATCGGGACAGATGCGTCAGTGCTGGAGTTGAAGCCGGGTCTGACCAGAAGAAAGCGCATCCCTTCACCAAAGAATGGCGGCCTTATCCACAGGATGGCAGCTCAGAATATTCCGGTGATCCATCTCCTCCACATCCGCGGCCTGGCCGGCCGGTATGGGCTCCCCTGGGATCCAGTCCCGCTTCCGGGGCCGGGAGAGGGGAGGATCTATCTCAGGGCTCGGGAAAAGCATCCGTTGTTCATGATTTTATCGGGCGGGTATCTTTTTTTTGTTTTCGTTTTTATCATCGGGTCCAGAAGGAGGAAGAGATCCCTTTAGAGGAGGACCGTTTGGATGGAAGCAGTAATCTTAGGAAGCTACCGGCCCTTACTTTTTATGGTTAGAGAAACAAGACAATGATAGGATTCCAAACTCTTCCTGTACTGACATAGATCCCTCTCCACAATCAGCACTCCCAGAGGATAATCATCCCAGCGATAATGCCTTATGTCATTTCGCAGACCAGTGATCGAGGCCAATTCGTCAGCCCCATGCTTAACTGGAGGCAAGTCCAATCCTTTTAAGACAGCATTCAAAGATGAAATTCTCTTCAGATGGAGAAAATCACCTTTGCTGTCCAGGGAAAGGACAAGTTTTGGTCGAGGATCGTTGAAGATATATTTCTTCCTAAACTCTCCGAAGGCAGAACCACTCTCTATTTGATAATTTAAAGGAGGGAATTTTTCGGGGAATATATTTTGTTTGATCTCTGGAATGGTCCACCCTCCGATTTCACTCCGCTGGAAAAAAATGAAGATTAAAAAGACGATGATGAAAAACAGTGATGCCCGAAACAAAATCTCCCCCTGCTTTTTGATGATGACTTTGAGCAGCCATAGAGAACAGAGAGCCAAAAGGACCAAAGAAATCCTGTTGGGTGTGATCAAGTCGATCAAGGATTGGACGTTCATTTTTTATGGTAGATATTATTCCTAGGTAAGATTAAAAATAAAACGGAAATTATTCACTCCTTATCAGACACTTAGCTGATAAATCCCTTCCTATTCTCCCTTATTCTATCAAAAAACGGATGGTGAGTGAACTCAACAGAAATTTTTTTTCTCAGCCTGGAAAGGCCAGAAATTGTTCTTAAGGTTAGGCTTGGTCGTCTTTTATGATTATCCAATGAAGGGACATTTCCGTGGGGACACTCCATCTCATCCAATATTCAGATGTCGTAGAAAGCCAGAGAGTGTTCCTTCTGAAACCGTCCTCTCTCATTCCTCAACTTGGGCGAGAGGGATGCCATAGGGTCCGTCAGGGAGGATAACCGCCCGAGGCTCTCTTCCCAAGAGGGTGTGAAGCCTGTCATGGGCCCAGGAGAAAGCCTTCTCCACCAGATTCTGGAGGGTGACCGATCGAGGAGCGATCGACCTGGCATCCAGACCAGGCAGCCAAGAAAAGGAATTCTGGGGGATGTCTAAGGTGCAGTACACGAGATGTTCGGGTGGAATTTTCTGGAGGAGACGGGTCCACATCTGAGCTTCCCACTGCTCGGGAACAAAAGACCAGTCGGAGCCGAGGATGCTCTTCAAAAATTGATCTTCTCCCTTCTTGGCCAAAAGCCGGATCATCTTCTTATAGTTAGGACCACCCACTGGATCTGGATCAGTATGGTGGGCGGCCAGAAGACATATCCCTCCCTGTTTGACCAAAGGAGCACAGGCCAAGGCCCCTTTGGCAGCTTGATAGTGATTAACCCCCACATAACCCGTATGGCTGAGGACGAGGTCGTATTTTCTTGTGAAGGATATGGCTGCGTAACTCTTAAGTTTATCGTAGGCAGCAAGGAAGGCTTTTTTCATATCTCCAGCATAAACACCTGTCAGCCTGAAGCTGGAATCAAGCGTGACGTTGAGGATCATGTCACAACCTGCCATCTCAGCGACTCGAGAAGCCTCTTCGTGAACTGGATTCCCATCGAGGATCAAATCTCGGGCTCTCGGAAAAGCGAGTACTGGGCCGCTGTGGAGAATGTGAGTGGAGGTCTCGGCCATGAGCCCTGGACAGATGGATTTCCTGCCTCCAGAGGCCCCGGCCATGAAGTGGCTTTCCACCAGACCAGTCAGGATTTTTATGTCGCTTTCGACATAGTGACGGTTGATGAAGATGTCTCCACCCCAAGCCGTCTGTCCCACAGACGCCAAATCTTTTGGGTTGCGGCTGTCGTGGTTGAGAATTCGGAGGCCCAGGGAGAAAAGGCGGGGATCGAGCATTTTTCTGAGTTCCTTTTGTTTCATCGCCCGGTGGGTCCCTGTGGCCACAAGGAGAAGAATCTGTGAAGAGGCGAGTCCAGCTTTGATCATCTCATCGATTAGAGGGAAGAGGATCCCCGATTCTCCCGAGTAGGGAACGGGCCGGGTCAGGTCTGAAATAACGACGACTGCCTGAGAATTGGGCTTGGCTTGAAGTTTTCGGGAAATCAGAGTTTTAAGGGGGGGAGAATCGATGGGTTCGGCCAGAGAACGGCGGATGACCTCTTCAGGATGAGAGAGGTAGGGGGTTTTGCCCATGGTGAGGATATCGGTTTGGTCGGGTACTTTCAGAGACAAACACAGACGTCCGAGGTCGAGGACAACGTCTTTCATCTGATTTCTCTTGTTTGTTTTAAAACTGGTCGTCCGAGCAAACTGGAGTGAGATTTTCCTTTATTTTTTTTCTTTAATCTCCAGACGCAATAATATAACATATAAGCCAAGTCCAGAGTCAAATAAAAGGACCGATTCCTGGGCGGTCCAGAAAATATTTTAAGAGGTGCTTATTCTCTCCAGGAATCGCGGAGAAAAGCATGGTCAAAATCTCTCATTCCTGACTCTTAGGCAATCGTCTCGATGGATGACTGAACTTCTGCAGATAGATGAGAGAATGGGAAAAAAATCTCGGCTGCATCTCAGGCATAAATGAGTGAAAAATTTGGGCTTATCGGCACTGTGACCTTTGATTGGATAAATCAGGTCAGCAGACCGGCTTGGAAAGGGTTGGGAGGTGTTCTGTACCAGGGGGCTGTCCTGTGTGCCTTGGGCAGGGAGGTCTATCTTTACACGAATCTTGGGTCTCTCCTGGTTTCGGAAATGAACAGGATCACCAAGGATTGGAAAACCCTTCACAGACGAGGAATCAATCAAGTCACGGGTCCGGGAAATCAGGTCGAACTCCATTATCCAGAGAAAGGAGAAAGAAGAGAAGTCCTGAAGTCTGTGGTTCCTCCTATCCCTCCTTACCAAATCCTGGAAGACCTGCCTGAGTTAAAGATGCTCATCCTCGTCATCAATTCTGGTTTTGACATCGAGCTCAAAGATTGGCAGAACACTGTCCAGTCTGCCACCTGCCCGGTCTGGGTGGACATCCATTCGCTGCCTCTGTCCAAGGAACTGGGGCGGCCCCGTCGATATCTTCCCCTGCCTGAATGGAAGGATTGGACATGCGGTGTTGATTTTGTCCAAGCGAACGCTAAGGAGATGGCGGCCATGCTCGGACATCCTGAAGAAGATTCGACAGCGGAAGAGATGTTGAGTTGGGCCAAGACAGGTTTCGACCTTGGAGCTAAGGCCCTCTTCGTCACCCAAGGAGAAGCGGGAGCATTAGTGATGACCCCGAGAGATTTGAAGACAATATCTCCCCCTCCCCCGGATAAGGTGGTGGATACGACAGGCTGCGGTGATGTGTTTTGTGCAGGAACGGCGGTCAGACTCTCCGAAGGCAAAGATCCCTTCGAAGCGGCTGAATTCGGGTTGAGGCTGGCCTCCAAGGCGGCCACAGCCAGAGGAATAGAAGAAATTTACGACAGGGTCAGACTTGAAAAACTTGAAAAAATTGAGCCACTTTAGTTATTTTTGACCACAAGGAGTGATTCCATGAAAAGATTGAAAATTTGGTTAGTTTTTTCAGCCATCGTTATGCTCCTGATTGGCTGCAAGAAATCAGCGATTCTTGTTCAGCCGGTCACTTGCCAAGAGATAGAAGGCCACATCCGATTTCTTTCTGATGATTTACTCGAAGGTCGGGCGGTAGGCAGTCGAGGTTTGGCCATCGCGGCTTTATACCAGGAAAATATCTTCCGGAGTCTGGGCCTCGAGCCCCTCTTTGGAGAAAACTTCCGTCAGCCCTTTGAACTTAAAGGCAGTCAGCCAGACTTTCAGGCGTCTGCCGAGTTTTTCAGCGGCGAGATAAGCCTTCCACTGACAGTCTCTGAGGAGTTTGTCGTCAACTCTTACCGTGAGGATTCACCTGAAGGTGTGGAAGGGGAGCTTGTTTATTGTGGCTATCTCATCCAGGGTCCTGAAAGGACATGGGATGATGTCAAAGGGGCGGACCTGAAAGGCAAAGTCCTCCTGGTAGAGATCAATGAGCCAGGGAATCGTCCAGGGGGAGCTTTTGACGGAGAGGATATGACCTATTATGGACGCTGGACTTACAAATTCGAAAAAGCGGCTGAGCTGGGAGCGACGGGAATTTTTATCATCCACAACACCAAAGGAGCAGCTTATGGTTGGGAGGTTGTCCGCAATTCTTGGTCAGGGGAAAGCTTTTTTCTGCCCGATGTGGAAAGAAAGCTCTTCTTTCAAGGGTGGCTCCATGAAGGGGCAGCCAATTCAGTCCTCAAGGCGTCCGGGTTGAACCGGGAAGACCTGCTCGCTCAAGCGGAGGAGCAGAGTTTCGAACCGGTCCCCCTCGGCCTTCATGCTCGTGTCCGGCAAAGGCCCACCTTTCGCCGAGTGGCCACCGAAAATATCGCAGCCCTCCTTAAGGGAACACACAAGAAGGCCAGGGATCGCTATATCATTCTTTCCGCTCATTATGACCATTTAGGAAAAGATCCATCCTTAAAGGGAGATCAAATCTACAACGGAGCTGTGGACAACTGCTCTGCCTCGGCTTCTCTCCTGGCTCTGGCGCGCTATTATGCTCAACGTCCAGAAAGCTTAAAGCTGAACCTCATCTTCCTCGCAGCCACGGCTGAAGAAGAGGGGCTGCTGGGCTCTGATTATTTTGCCCGCCATCTCTCCATACCTAAGTCGTCGATTTTGGCTAACTTGAACTTTGAAATGACCAATGTGTGGGGAGAAACGAAGGATGTCTATGCGATCGGGGCTAATCACTCTGATTTGGCTGAGTTCTGTCAGAGGGCCGCGGAAAGGTTAGGCCTGGATTACATCCCGGAAAGATTGGCCCAACTGGGATACTTTTTTCGCTCAGATCAGCTGAGTTTTGCCTGCGCCGGTATTCCAGCTGTCTGGCTCCATGAAGGAGTGACTTCCAAAGGCGAGGACAAAGACTACATAGTGAAGAAAAACGAGGAGTACAGAAAATATAAATACCACAGGGTAACAGATGAGATAGAGGACGACTGGGATCTCAGCGGGACAGTCCAGCTGGCGCGGTGGGCGCAAGAAATCATCGCCCTCCTCTCCGAAACAGAGAGCTTACCCCATTTCAAGGAGACGAGCTCTTTCAGAAGAAAAGCAGACTATTACGAACGTAATGAATGATGGGACAATCTAGGCGCCACAGATATCTTGCCATTTCATTTATTGCATCCACATTATTTAGAGAGCATCTTTTTTCCCGTGGCTATTATTTTTTCCTTACTCATTATGGATGGGTGGCATGGGGTGTTCCCCGCAACGCCCGCAGCGGAAGGGGTTCCGCACGGGGGGATGAGTGGTCCTTGGAGGGGGAAGAATTCCCCCTTCCAACGATCGCCTCCGGCTCCCTGCCTCCCCTTCTCGGGCTTCGCCCTGCGACCAAAGGGGAATACCCCCTTGGATCCCCCGATCTGTCTTTTTGGGAAAGACAGATCAACGAGGACGGACGGGTAACCCCCCGTGACAGGACCCATCCTAAAAAAGAGCATATCTGCCACGGGAAAAAAGATGCTTCCTATTATTTATATTTGTTTTGTCTTTTGAGAGGCATTTTTTTATGATAGAATATAGCTAATCGAAAATGAAAAGTTCTTACTTTTCAGACTACTTACATCCCTCCCAGATTGTCTTTGACCTTAAAGCTAAGGATAAAATCCGCGCCATCGAGGAACTTCTGGACATTCTTACCAAAAAAAAGCTGATCACGAATAAAAAACTGATTCTCACGAGAATTATCGACAGAGAAAGGCTTGAACCGACAGCCCTGGGTCATCATGTCGCCCTCCCTCATGCCCGAGTAGACACCGACGGTAAGATTGCCGTGGCTGTAGGCAGATCTAGGGCGGGCATCGATTTTGATTCCATCGACCATAAAAAGGTTCATCTGATGGTCCTCGTCATCTGGAACCCCTCTATCCCCGGACTCTTCAACCACCTCTTTGCCGGATTGGCGCAGTTCCTAAGACGAGCGAATTTTCGGCAGAGAATTTTCGAAGCCAAGAACAGGGAAGAACTCTATCGGGTTCTCTCGGAGATTGAACTGAGACTACCCCCTGAGGATAGGATCATTAACCGGGCCAGCCTTCTGTTTAAGCTTCAGGATCTGGAGATTCGGATGAAAAAAGCTGATAAGAAAAAGAGAGCCGAGCTTCAGAAAAAGGCCAACCTCATTCGAGAAGAGCTGGACAGGGCCCTTCTGGCCCGGTTTGATCGTCTGATGGAAAGGTATGGTTTTGCCGTGGCCGAAGTCGAGGGCGGCGTCTGTCAAGGCTGCAATATCAACGTAGCCACAGGGATTGGTTCTGCTATAGAGGGCAGCAACGACATCTACGTCTGCGAAAACTGCGGCAAATTCTTGGTGGCCAAGAAAAAGAATAAGAAGTAGTCAGCCAACTAAAATAAACGTAGTAAATAAGGTTACAATCTATGGGCGGCCTGAAGCCACCCTCAGCCCCCGAACCCCGAGGGAACCAGTCCCGTCGGTTCCCCCCGTCGGAAAATCCGACGGGTCCCCCCTCCGCTACGGGGGCTCGAGGACGGCATCCAGGCCGCCCAAGAAAAGATGTAACAGGAATTATTTCATTAATATTAGTTAAACTTAAGTAAGCCCCGAGCGTGGACATTTTTGTCCTGGTTCAAGGGCTGACCCCATTTTTCACCTTTTCTTTAGCTAGGTTGACAGGTTTCCTCAGCCTGTAAACCGGATAGCTTTGAGGTTGGCTCCGCCATTGAGGGACAAGATACCGGTCGAAAAAATTCCAGACCAGCAGGCCATCGTCTGACTCTGCCTCTAGAAGATAGGAGGCTACTCTGCCCAAGGGTTGGGCGAGGCTGATGAAAAGGGTTCCGGCGGGAAATTCTCTTTGTTCAACATCATATTCGCCCTTAACCTCGTTCAGGCGATGCCCTTGGAAAAGCCTTTCCGCTGACTTAAGTTCCTTGATCTGGAACGCTTCCACTTCTAAAGTCACGGTCTCGGTCAGCTTTTCCACGTTCAATCCATGGTCGAGGAGGGTTTCTGTGATCTTCGTATCGGAGACAGGAACAAGGTAGGCGTAGGGGAGAGGAATGGTTCTTTTCGGTATGAAATCAGCGTAATAGGGGAGGATAAAAACTTTCTTTCGGTCTGTCTTTTTGACACGGGGCCAGCCCTGTTCCTGGGGAAGGAATTCCATCTCCCAGCCTTGGATGGTGATCTTGTCGGGCAGAGGTTTTATATCAAATTCAACGCCGAATCGATCGTTCTCACCAGGATGCATCCCCCTTTCTGTTGTATTTCGGTCGGCTTCAGTGACAAGCCGGGTGATTTCATCCTGATGGCCGTGGCAGTAATCGAGGATGGAACGGAGGAAATTGTAGCAGGCGTAGACACGGGTTTTGTACTCGGTGTAGGCATAGTTTTCATCCAGGATGGCCAGTCTGTTCCGAAGGCCGATGTAATTGGTTAGGTAACGGGGAAGGTGGCCAAAGGTTCTCCATCCCTTCTCGGGCTCTTTAAAGTCCATGAAATTGCCGTAAGGAATGGAGAGTGTGTCGTATTCTTCTTTAAGCGTTTGATTTATAGAAGGAAGCATTAATTTCCTCATGTACTGAATGATCGATGGATCTCCGTTCGGGTTGAGCGGCCAGGAATAGGTGACCGGTTCTTCGTGATAGGATCCGTTGGTGGTATGGCAATCCACCAGCAGCAGGGGATCCCAGCGGCTGAGCACGTTCTGGACCAGGCCTCTCAGCTCAGGGCTTTCCAGTTTCATGCTGTCCCTGTTTAAGTCCAGGTTCTGTCCGTTGTAGCGGAGGCCCACGCCTTTCTCTGGTCCGTTTTGGTTGGGGCGGTTTTCGGGGCTTATTTTTTCATTGCCATCGGCGTTGAATATTGGAGCCACAAGGATAAGCAGCTTGTCAAGATAGGGAGGATTGTCGGCGAGCACAATATCCCGGGCCAGCATCAGTGAAGCTTCTTTTCCTTCAACCTCTCCAGCGTGGATGTTGGCCTGGATGTAGACCACTGTTTTTTGTTCGAGCTGCAATTCTGAGGGAGAGGAAGGGGCAGGATTTCCGATGATAAGCAGGGGGACATCTCTGCCTTCTGTGCTCGTACAGAGAGTTTCGACCCGGATGAGCGCGCTGCTTTTTTGAAGGTCTCTGATGAACCGGAGAACATCCTCGTACCTTGATGTGGTCGTGAACTGGCTGGCTTCTGCTTGGGTCAGCGGGGATTTATCAGTTGATGAGAATGAGAAGCAGGAAAAGATGAGCATTGAGATCATAGTTGTGAAGACACAATACCGATTTTTTTCTCTTTTCATGACCTTGACCTCTAGTTCAAAGGAAAAGTATGTTTTTCGGAAGGAATGAGTTTATATAAATCCGCCAGTCAGGTCAACCTTGGGGTAGGGAAGCGATCATCAATTTTTATTACGAAAAATTTTGTCTTCAATTCCCTTCTATAAAATCTTAAAATGAAAAGAGAAGTTTTACTCAGAGTTTGAGAATTAAAGAGAGGAACGGATGAGGCTCTGTTGTTTGTGGATTGGCCAGAAGGTGGAGTGAGGATAAAAATGGCGAGCTTTGCCGTGAGCAAGGATAAAGAAGAGGCTCTGCGCCAGAGGATGGAAGAATTAGGTGTCTTCGAGAAGGACATAGTCGAGAAGTTCGTGCGTTCCAGCGGCCGAGGAGGCCAGAAAGTCAATAAAACATCCACCTGTGTTTACCTCAAGCATCTCCCCACCAAGATTGAGGTGAAATGTCAGAGGGAAAGATCTCAGGCCCTCAATCGATTTCTGGCCCGCAGAATCCTCACCGAGAAAATCGAGCAGATGATTCGAGGCAGGGAGAGTGAAGAGCGGCAGAGGATCGAGAAGATTCGCCGTCAGAAGAGAAAGCGCTCCCAGAGAGCCAAGCAGAAGATGCTGGAGGAGAAAAGGAAGCAGTCTGAGAAGAAAAAAGCGCGGAGTTACCGCCCCCAGGCAGATGACCTGGAATAATAAAAATTTTATTTTGCCAGGCTGATCAGAGTTCGAAGAAGGAGATTGGCTCCCCTTTCCAAATCTTCCCAAGCCAGAATCTGAGCATCGTGACCGGCACCGCTGGGCAGCATCATAAGCGAATACCCCAGTTTTTGACATTCGTCTTTTATCAGATCGATGATTCGGGAGGATGGTGGGACAGGGTCTGTTTTATCCATCAGAAGTTTTTGAAAGCTGAGCCCCCGGGTGGAGGCAATCTCTTCACCCAGCTTGAGGACGTATTCTTCAATCTGTTGGAGAATCTCTTCAGAAGGGCTTCTGAAGTCAAGCGAAAAATCAGCCCGGGCCGGGATGACGGTGAAGGCCCCGGGACTGAGTGAAACTTTCCCGATCGTCAGCCGGCTTCCATAATGTCGGGAAGCGACATGCTGGGTGCTTTTAAGGGCTAAGTCGGCCAGACCGAGGAAGGCATCATGACGCAGCTCGAAGGGTGTGGTACCAGCGTGGCTGGCCTCTCCCAAGAACGAACACCACCAGTACTGCTTCCCGTAGATGCAGTCCACAATACCTATGGATTTGTTTTCCATCTCCAGCTCGCTTCCCTGTTCGATGTGGAGCTCAAGGAAAGCTTCGATGTCCGGCCTTTGGCGGTGAGCACCGAGGATAGTATCGATGGTAAATTCCGTCTCTTTCAAGATGGCTGGGAGAGGAGCTCCGTATTGAGTCAATCCTTTTTCGAGAGTTTCCCTTTCCAGGTGGCCGATGAAGGCTCGGGAACCCAAGAAATCTCCGACGAGATTCCCCTCCTCATCTGTGAAGGAAGCCATTTCAAGAGGTCGAGAGACAGCTATATTTTCCTCTCGGATCCTCCTCAGACACTCAAGGGCAGAAAGAACACCGATAGAGCCGTCGA
>SMTZ1_10004831_pt1 | contig 13534 bp, 13 predicted proteins | sample DeeMarSWOR136_30_FD_25667 | JGI IMG/M metagenome (IMG submission 25667) | reverse complement strand
AAAGTAGAAGCAAGCTCATAGTTTATATCTGCTACTGTAATTGAAGATACAATAGGAAAATCGAGAAGAATTGCAACTGCCATTCGACCCATATCTCCTGCTGAACCTAATGCTAATACTTTCAACTCTATATCAACTTTTTTTTCTGTTTAACTCTAAATCTAATAGTTACCCAAACGCTTTTATAGTAATTAAGCATTAATAATAAATTCAAAAGTTAAAGAAATTTTAAAAAAAATTAAAATAATTGAATAAGAAATTGTTAGTGTGATAAAAAGTGAATAATAATGTTGTGATTCATGAATTAGAAAATATTGTCGGAGAAAAATATGTCTCAGATGAACCAGAAATACAATTTCTATATCATTATGATTTTATAACAGCAGAGCCAGAGGGTAAATGTGATATTGCTATTATGCCAGAAACTGCTGAAGAAGTTCAAGCGATTGTAAAAGTAGCCAATAAACATAAAATTCCTATCGTTCCTTGGGTGTCAGGAATTAATTTTGGATCTATTGCTACACCTCGAAAAGGGGGAATTGTAGTTGATTTAAGGCGTATGAATCGAGTACTTGAAGTAAATGAGGATGATATGTATGCGGTAATGGAGGGAGGAACAACATGGGCAGATTTAAAAGGATATCTTGACAAACATCATCCTAATTTTAGAGCAGGCGTAACATTTTCACCTCCAGGTACTGGAGTAGTTCCATCTTGCTTATGCTATGGGATGTTTGATCTTGGAATGATTGGGGGCACTGGAGCAGAATTCTTAAATGGTTTAGAAGTTGTTTTAGGTACTGGAGAATTAATAAGAGCAGGATCTTGCAGTATTTCAAAAAAATGGTATGGTAGACAACCATTACCTGATTTGGCAGGATTATTTATTGGTTGGGAAGGCACTACAGGAGTTGTAACTAAAGCAGCTGTAAAATTGTGGCCAAAGTTACCATACCGAGCAGATATTATGGTATTAGCTCCCACAGTTGATCAAGGAGTTCCTTTATTGCTTAAATTATCGAAAGCAGGATTAGGTATTGTTGATATAATCTTTCTCAATATGGGATGGTGTCAAGCAATTCAGGGATTTGATGAGAAAAGTGTAGCTAAGGATCCTGTAGAGTTAGGCTTACCGGATTTTGTGGGATTAGTTACAACTCAAGCTTATACAGAAAATCAACATAAAGCGCAATGTAATGCTATAAATAATATTTGCAATGAATTTAATCTCTCACCTCAAACTGCTGAAAATTTCTTAAAATCATTTCCTGAGGATATGAGAGGTGTTTTCTTAGATATCTTTCCTGGTTTTGGGGGTTATAACCCTGTTCAAGCATGGGGTTGTTGGAATTTTACTCGTGGTGGTGGTGGTGAATGGATAGGATCTTATTGCTCAACACGTGATATAGCAAAATATTATAATATAGCAAGAGAAATAACCCTCAAATACGATAAACCACCTCAGTTTTATAGTAGAATTATGTTTGGGGGTCATTATTGTGTTGCTCGAGCAAATATTAATTTTGATAAAAATGATCCAGAGGATATTAAAAAGACAAGAACAATTTTAAAGGAAATATTTGATGCAGTTCATAAGTTAGATGGTGTAGTTATGTATAAACCACCATTATGGGTAGTAGAGCATCATAAAAGTAAAACCCTTCCTGCTACGACCGAATTAATTAAAAAAATCAAGAAACTACTTGATCCTAATAATATAATGAATCCAGGACAAGGAATTGAGGGTGATTGATATTTCGAATAAGAGAGAGATTAAATTTCTAAAAGAAAAAGGAATATCTAGAATTATGCATGTACCAGATCAGCAGATTTTAGATAGACATAAAGGTTTAGAATATTATAAAGATATACTTTATCAATGTGGGAAATGTGGTACATGCAGAACGGCATATCATGAAGATGGTTGGCCTCGTATCTGTCCTTCGGGGGAATTTGGAAAGTTTGAAGCATATTATCTTGGAGGAAAGAATCTTCTAACATGGGGGTTAAAATCTGATCATCTCAAATGGACTGAAAATTTAGCAAAAATCTTTTATCAATGTTCGGTTTGTTTAGCATGTACTCAACAATGCCAAATCCCAGAGATCCATCATTATGCTGGTGAATGGTTAATGGCGATGAGAGAAGAGGCTGTGAAACAAGGTCTTGGTCCAATGCCTGAACAAAAAAAGTATTCTGAGCATGTAATTAAAGAATTTAATCCTTATATGGAAATCCACAAAAATAGAACCAATTGGATTTCATCAAATATAAAACAAGCGCCTGATGCTAAGCTTGTTTATTTTGTTGGATGTACAACAAGTTATCGAGAGCAGAATGTAGCCATAGCTACTGCTGAAATATTGAATTCATTAAATGTAGACTTTCGAATACTTACAGATGAGCATTGTTGTGGTTCTCCAATATATATGACTGGTCAAACTGACAAAGCCAAGGAAATTGCTGAAGGAAACATAGAATTGTTTAGAAGCCAAGGAATTGAAAAAATTATAACGTCATGCGCTGGTTGCTATCGGATGTTAAAAGAAACTTACCCTAAGAAATTTGGACTTGATCATGGTATTGAAGTACTTCATTTGCCTGAGTTTTTACAAGAAAAAGTGAATAATAATGAAATAAAATTCAATAATAGTTTAGATATGAAAATAACCTATCATGATCCATGTCACATTGGTCGGCATATGGGTATCTATGAACCTCCCAGAGAAGTCTTGAAAAATCTTCCCGGAATTGAACTAGTAGAGATGGAACGCAATAGACAAAATGCGTGGTGTTGTGGTTCGGGTGGTGGAGTTAGATCTGCTTTTAAGGATTTGTCAAGTTTTGCTGCTCATGAGAGAATTGAAGAAGCAAAAGAAACTGGGGCCAGAGCGTTAGTCTCTTGTTGTCCATTTTGTTTGAATCAATTTAAAACAAATAATAAAGATGAGATTCAAGCTATTGACCTTTCTGAGCTAGTTAGAAAAGCCCTCTAATCTTTTAAATTATCTTTTCTATTTTTAATAAAACTCATTATAATGCATTTATTTAACTTTATAAGGAAAAGAGACTACTCAAATATAGTGAAAATTGAAGAAATTTTTGATGACCTGAAAACCCATATTGACAAGCTCGTCCAAAATGGAATACCAATATCCTTCTATGAAATGGAGGATGATTTATTAAGATATTTTAATAATCACCAAATTAAAGTTGAATTAAACGGATATAAGGAAATTATTCTTCAAGAAGAAACAGAACTAGAATTAGGAGGGATAAATCGAAAATCTTTTTCTTTAATATACCCAATTACTAATCCAAATTTTAAAGAATATATAAAAGATGGAAAAATAACCTTAATTGGCCCCGAGATCAAAGATATTTCAGAATCATCAATTGATTTCGGGATGATGATATTTATTGGAGGAAGTAGAATTATCGAATCGGATTTGGATTCATTTAAACAATTGAATTTCATTTCAAATGGGATCGAAGGTTTTCTCATTCGGTCTATTCCAAGAAAATTTTGGTGTAGAATAAGTGCAGAGATAATTGAAAAGGATTTTTCGTTTCAATTTTTAGGAAATGTGATTTTTTATCTATATAAGCAGAGATTCGGAAATTTGATTGAATCTATGGAAATTTTTTTCATCAATTCTCATCCTAATATAATTGATGATTTTATAAGAATTACTTCTAAAATCCGAGACCGAATTAATAAAAGATGGATAAAAAAAATAGAAAATTGGAAAAAAAGAGTTGATTGTGAATATGATTGGGGCTGTGAAATATGTCCTTACCAAGAAGAATGCTACGATATTAAACAAGTTTTAGTAGAACGAGAAAAAATTGAGAAATAATATGAAGTTTATGTTACATGAATGAAAAGAATAATTATGAAAAGCCTTTAACGATTTCTATTGTTGGAAAAGGTGGTTCTGGGAAGACAGTAATAACTACTTTATTAGCTAAAAGTATTTCAAAAAGATATGATTATAAAATCCTTTTAATAGATGCAGATCCTTCCTATCCTCATTTAAGTCAAATGGTTAATTTAATGCCTAAAAAAAGTCTTGAGAAATTAAGAACTGATGTCATTGACAATATATTAACTAAAGGAAGAGATCTTCAAGAAATAGCAGAGAATATCGATTTTGAGGTTTATAATTCAATAGAAGAAAGTAAAGCATTTAGTTTATTTTCTATTGGGCAACCTGAAGGTCCTGGTTGCTTTTGCCCTTCAAACACTCTTTTAAGGAAAGTAATTAGTTCAATTTCTAAAGACTTTGACTTAATTATAGTAGATTGCGAAGCTGGTCTTGAACAAATAAACCGAATGGTAATAGAATCTGTTGATATTATCTTAATAGTTTCAGATATCTCAATGCGGAGTATTAAAACTGCTGATGCCATAAGGAAAAGTGCTAAAAAATTTACAAAGTATAAGAAATTGGGCGTAATTCTAAATAGAATTAAAGGAGATGAGTATCAAATTAAGAGAAAACTAAAATCTCTTAAATTACCCCTATTAGCAGAAATACCAGAAGATGATATCATTGCAGAATTTGATTTAGAGGGTAAACCTCTAGTAGATCTTCCAGAAGATTCAAAAAGTCAAATAGCAATAGATAATCTTGTTTCCACCATCTTTAAAAGGATATCTTTTAAATAAAGCTTCAGACATTTATGTAAATAGGTTATATAAAATATTACTTTTAAATAAAAGAAAGATTAATACAATATTATTAAAAATTATGTGATTTGTAAAATGGCAGATATCGAAAAAGCAAAAAAAATCATCGGAATTATTTGGTTAATTATATTAGTAATCTTGTGGATTACCTATCCTTACTACCCTGGGGATCTATTCTTTTGGATGTGGTTAGCAATAATTTGGACTATAATTGGCGCCGTTCTGAGCACTATATTTTCCATAAGTGAGAGTAAAAAAAATGAAAAAATAGTTGGAATTATTTGGGCAGTTATTTTAGTGTTGCTATGGATCTTTTATCCATTCTTCCCTGGTAGAACAATAGCATGGTTATGGACGGCAATAATTTGGAGCATAATTGGCTGTGTTATAGCTATAGGCGTTTTTATACTCAGAAAAATAAAATAAATTTATTCTTTTTTAATTTTCTTTTTTTATCAAATTTTATATAAAATAAAAAATTGTTAAATCAAACTATTGAATTTAAAACCGATAATAAAGGAATATCTGAATTATGGCTAAATCTCTTACAAGAAGGAATACTTTATCTGTATATCTTGTAGCTCTTGCTGGAAATATTGCTTTTTCAGTGGAAAATCAGTATTATAATGTTTTTCTATATAATGAAATAGCACCAGTTCCATTGTATGTATCTCTAATGGTTATGATTACTGCATTTGTATCAACAATTACGGCAATCATAATGGGAGCTTTTAGTGATGTTAAAGGTAAAAGAAGATCTTTCATGTTATATGGTTTCATTTTCTGGGCTTTTACTACTGCTATGTTTCCATTTGCAGCATTTGTAAGACCTGTAATAATGGCGGTTATAACAGCGATTTTATTTGACTCGATTATGAGTTTTTTCGGAGCAACTGCTTATGATGCTGCACTAAAAGCCTATGTGATCGATATAACTACTTTGGATAATCGAGGCAAAGCTGTTGGAATTATAGAAATAATGACTCTTCTTGCAACTCTTATAGTATATGGTGTTTCAGGATTAATTGTTGCAGCAATAAATTATTATAATTACTTTATTCTGATTGGCCTATTAACCGGTATAATAGGCATTACAGGATCTCTTTTAGTAGAAGAATCTGAAGATTTAATGCCATTGACCATAAATACATGGAAACATTTAAAAAGTACATTTAATCTGGATAATCTTAAAGGAAATAAAGATTGCTTTTTAGTATTATTGGGGATTGGATTATGGGCTATAGGTTTTCAAATCTATTTTCCCTTTATCCTAATTTATCTTGAGCATTACGTAGGTTTAGAATTATTAATGGCGTCATTAGTAGTCTTCATTGCATTAATGGTCTCAATTCTTTTAGGTATTCCTATAGGTATTCTTATTGATAAAGTGGGGAGAAAGAAAATTGCAATAATTGCAGTTTTGTTGCAGAGTATTTCACTAATACTATTTTCATATAGTTTTGAAATAATAACATTAATTATTACAGGAATTTTATGGGTTTTATTTATGTCAATGTTCCATATATCTTCTCAAACATGGGCTAATGATCTATATCCTAAAGAAAAAGCTGGTCAGTTTAGTGGTTACTTTCTAATTTTTAATGTATTAATTGGTATGTTATTAGGTCCGTTTATTGGAAATCTGATTGCAGATCAGTGGGGAAGTCCAATCATTATAGATGGAATACCTGGGCTTGTTCCCCCACCACTGATTTTCTTTATTGCCGCTTTTGTAATTCTCTTTTCAATAATTCCAATAATTAAAGCAAAAGAATTTAGACATATTAAAGAAACTCAATAACTTTTTAGGATAGAGTAGTAATGGAAGAACTTAAGAAAAATTTTTTACAAAAAAATATCAATGCTTTCAATTTAACAAAAAAAGAAAGATTTTATTACTCTTTAACAAGCCTTCCGAATAATCTTTTAGGAGGAATTTTTGGACTAACATATGTAAATTTTTTTTGGGACGATTTAGGACTTATTCAATTATTCTTTACAATTGGAGTAGTTATTTATGCTATCGTTAATTCTCTTAACGATTTTTACTTAGGTAGACTAAGTGATAATACAAATATTAAACGTTGGGGAAGTAGAAGATTAATATATATTAAATGGGGAGGCGTTTTATGGTCTATTGTGTTTTTTATGATGTGGTTTCCTTGGACTTATACTAATCAAGTTATTATCTTTATCCACTTTGTTTTAAGTATTTGTGCTTTTGATATGCTGCTCACACTTGTATGGTTGGTTTGGTTGGCTTTATTACCTGAATTAACTGAAAGCACAGAAGAAAGAAACAAAATTTCATTAACTAATCAAATATTTTTAGTAATTGGAGCATTTCCAGTTCTTCTAGCTTTCTTAATTTATGACTTCGGTCTAATTTATTTTCAAATTTTTGCTGGATTATGTGCATTAATTTGTGGAACTTGTTATTTCCTTGTTGGTTCTAAACTTAGGGAGCGCCCAGAATTGTATATCAATCAAGAAGTTCTTCCTTTAGGAAAGGCATTAAAGGAAGTGTTGAATTCAAAATCTTTTATTACTATGACTATATTCAGATGCTTTAACCATTTAAATGGAGCACTTAGCTTAGGATTTATTTTTGCTTATATTTATGTGCTCCAACTCGATATTTTAACAACTTCGCTTCTATTTTATATCATTTCAACAATTATTGCGTTAATTGGATATTCAATTTATAAAAAATTATCGTTAAAATATGATATGAAAATGTTAATCATTGGAGGAAGGACTATTCAAATTCTTTTGAATGTTGGCGCTTTTTTTATTTTACTTATACCCGGAATAGATATCTTGATATGGATCTTCCTTACTATAAGTACCATCCTTAATGGTTATCTTTTGTTTGATTATCCGATTTTAATGATGGTAACTGATGATGATGAAGTAAAGAATGGAAGTCGTCGTGAAGGCTTAATAATGGGTACAAATGCCTTTTTTATAAAGATAGCAGAAAGTTTAGCACCCATAATTGGCACCTCAACTTTATTATTATTTGGATTTGTTAGAAACGCACCAACACAAACAGAATTCGCATTAATTGGGATTAAATTTCTATTTTTCCTTGTACAATCCATTATGAGTTTTTTAGGCCTCATTTCAATTAAATTTTTTCCCCTTTATGGAAAAAATCTTAAAGAAATGCAATTAAAATTAATAGAACTACACGAAAAAAAAGCTAAAGCATACGGGAGATAATATAACTGTTTATTTCCTGATAAATTAACTATTGTATTTCTTTATGAAGTCCTTTGATTCAAAGGAGTATTCATTTATAATTTCTATAATAAGACATGATATATTGTATAATCTTAAATCTTTAAGAATTAGTTTTATTTGTGTAAACCAGGATCTAAACATGGATTTTTTGAATAGATAATCTCCGTACATTTCTTTCTTAACTCTTCCATTAAAGACTCTTCTGTCAATTTCTTTAAATTCATTAAGGTCCAACCATGTACTCCCCCACTTGCCAAACCATCTGGAGTATGCATATCCGTTCCTGAGATCATACCAATCTCATTTTTATGTTTAATACAAAACTCATAAGATTCCTGATCATAAACATTTTCAGGTTTAGAATCATCATTAATAATTTCAATGAAATCTATGCCCCAATCTAATAAAGATTCACGAGAAGGATGCGCTTTCATATTATATTCATATAAACTCCACGGAATATGATTACAGACGACAATAGCTCCCTGATCATGAGCCTAATTAATTGCTTCAATAATATTTTCATCTTTAGTTTTATAGGAGATTTTTTTATTCCAACTTGAGATACCTAAAAAATTTAAATGGATTCTATTGGTTGTCCATTCAATTCCACTTAAGATCAAGATGCCTTTCTTAGCGTATTCTTCCTTAACTTTATCAATTTTTTCTAAATGACGCATATTATTATGATCTGTAATAGCTAATGCATTAAATCCCATTGCTATATGCCATTCAACATTTTGTTTAATTGTAAGTGCGCCATCACTGAATATTGTATGTGAGTGCTGATCAAATACAACATTATGCTTGGATTTATCAAATCCAGGAGGAATATGAGGAATTGCATTTTTCCAATCATTATCAGAATAAACCATACTAAACGATTAACATTTTTGAATTCAAGAAATTTTAGAATAAATTTTTTGTATATTATTTATTTTTTCCCCAGTATTATTTTAACTACATTTCTTGCACCAACTGCTGTACCCATTACACCTCCACCAGATTCACTATAAGCTCCAATATACCATAGACCCTCTATTGGAGTTTTGTGAGGTGGATTTATTTCTTTTAGAACAGGAGCAGTTCCCCCAAAACTATGTCGAGTTACATTTATTCGCTTCTTAAAATCATCGGGAGTCATGATTATCTTAATCTCTGATCCTTCATATAATCCAGGAATTATTTTCTCTGCTTCCATAATTAATTTATCTGCAAATTCTTCCTTTCTTTCATCCCAAGTCCCTTCTTTTAACTCATGAGGACCGACAGTATAAATTGTAACAGCATGTTTGTCTGAAGGAGCCATCTCAGGAGAATGCATTGTTGGGATATATATTAGAAATCCATCAGCACCCTCATGATAGTACCCCTCTCTCATCTCTTTAATTGCTCTCTCTATATCATAAGTAAGATAATAATAACACAATGCTGCTCTCTGAAAAGGAGAAGGATCAAAATCTATGCCTAAATGCACCATAAATACTGACTCCATTAAGGTTTTTTTTTCAATCTTTTCTATAAAATCATTAGATAAATAATTCTTACCTACTAAATTATAAAATGTATTGAACATACCTCCACTTGCTAAGATAAGATCTGCTTCAGTTTGATCTCCATTTTCAAGCTCCACGCCTTTAGCTTTCATATTTTCAATAATAACTTTTGTTACTTTACTATTAGTGAAAATCTTACCACCTTTTTCTGTAATCAAATTTACTAATGTTTTTACTAATTCCCCGCAACCATTTTTGATATAATGATAAACCGGAAATTTACCTCCCTTGAATTTTATTGGTATTCGTTTATCAAAAGCGGTTTCAACATTGAAAAAGGGAACCCCTAATCCAAAAAATTCACTGGGTTTCACAACCATATCGGCTAAAATCCCTAAATATACTGCTTTCAATTTTTCACTTTTAAAGAAATGATCAGTTATCTGAGAAGCACTCCAGTCCTCATATTTCTTAACTTTTAGAAATTTGAATAACATTTTCAGTTTTGTGCCTAAAGCTTTTAACCCTTTAACAAATGGTAACTTATTCCCCAGATAAGCAAGCGACATCATATGATCATAGAAATCATAATATTTGTCCAATCCTTTGCTATCCTCTGGGAAGAGTTTTTTGAAATATTCCCTCCTCCAATATGGGCCTTCATATTTATCTGGCCTCCATACTTGAAAATCAGGAAATGATTGACCTCTATCTTCTTTCATTATTTCAATTTTATCATATATTCCAAGCTCAATTAATAATTTACCTAGCTTTTCATGTGGGGCTAATCCTTCTAATAAAAGAGGACCTATATCCCACGAGTATCCATCTTTTCTGATTGTTGCTGTAACTCCTCCTATTTCAGAAAAATGCTCGTAAATTATTACATCATATCCTTCACGAACAAGATATGCACCAGCGGTTAGACCTGCAATACCAGAACCAATTATAATAGCTTTCATAATATCATTTTTCCCTTATTTCTCTTTACAATCAGAATTAATAAATTGAGGTTGAAAATTAATTATTAAATTTTAAGTTTAGTTAGGCGTACTGAATTTTTTCATAATTATTATAATTCTGATAAAAAATTCATAACTATTTCATTAAATTCTTTAGGTTTCTCAATAGTAACTGCATGTCTGGCATCTTTAATTTCAATAAATTTTGCATTTTGGAGTAATCCGGTGTATTCTTCTTTAACTGAAGAAGGAGCATAATCTTCATCAGAACCGATAACTAATGTTGGACATTTAATTTTACTTAACTGATCTCGAACACTCCATCCAATCAATGCTCGCATTGCCGCAAGATAGGCTCTTTTATCATTTTCTGCCCATCGTTCTATCATTTTCTTTCTTAATTCTTCCTGTTCAGGCTTAATAAACAATCTTGGGGCAAGAACTTCTCCCATTTTTTTCATACTAATTAATTTTACTATAAATGTACGCTTAAAAGCTTCTAACTTCCTTTTAAATGAATCTGTAGGTATTTCCACACCTGAATTCACAATTATAAGCCTTTTTACAAGATCAGGAAAATCTACAGCAAATTGAAAAGCAATACCTCCACCTAAAGAGATTCCTAGTACATAAATAGAGTTAATTCCTAATTTCTTTAGTAATTCAGCAATATCTTCGGCAAACATTTTTATACTGTAAGGTCCTTTAGGTTTATCTGTTTTTCCATGCCCTCGAAGATCAATAGTTATAACCTTATATTTCTGACAAAAAGTAGGGATTTGTTCTTCCCAATCACGAGTGCTTGACCCTAATCCATGAATTAATAATAGAGGATCCCCATTTCCTCTGATTTCATAGTACATTTCTATATCATTAACCTTTTCTTTCGGCATAATATTTTCCATTTATTATACTGGTATTATTTATCATTATAATTATAATTCTAAATTATTAACTTTGGAAATTTCATTTCCATTGCCAATTCTTTTTCAATCACATTCCTTAATAATTCTTCACGTTCTTTACCAGCAAGAACTTCTAATTTTCTAATTCCTAGTGGATCTACTTTTTCTCTTAATAATTTAATTTCTTTTATCCTAGGCGGTACAGTTTCTTTTAAATCATCTGGAATTATCAATTCAAATCCAGTCGAACTTTTTACGGTTTCAAGGTTAACTCCTGGATGAATAGAACCTATTTTCATTCTTTTTGTTTTTTCATCAAAAATTAAATAAGCAAGATTTGTAATAACACATTGAGGACCTAAACCGCCACATATAGAAGGTTTTCCTTCAGGAAATCCGACACCAGAAATGAAAGATAGTTTGTTTGTTGGAACAAAAGTTCTTGTATCATGACGTGGAGTGTAAAGGAATGATCCTCGGACATAAAACATGCTAAAGTCAAGAATCCCCGCAGCTCCTGGAAGTCTTATTTTTGGCTTGTACCAATCTCCTATACATATATTATTGCTATTTCCATATTGGTCAATTTGAGCAGGTCTAAAGAATTCTATTGTTGTTAATTTATCAGAAGGAAGAGATTCTAATGTACATTCTACACTATCTTGAAATCGATATGCTCTTGCCGTATTCATTTCAAGATAGAGTAAACTCACCTGTCGAGCTTCTTGCACAAATGTATTTCCCATTATGTAATGATAAATTGCATCTGGTGCGTGAGTTACTTTTGCCAATGTGAATGCTGCCCAGACCATTGGAGTTGCAACACCCACAATCATTACATCATCGTTTCTGACTTCTCTTGACATTAAAACAGTCATCATCTCATCAATAGTATAATCATTTGAATAGTCATCCATTTGTTAAAGCCTCATTTATTAGTGATTTCATTGTAAGGGTCATTATTTTTCAATGTCAATGTTTATAAACTCTTAATAAAAAATTTTTTTTTAATTTAAAAAAATTATTATTAGATTTTAATATGATTATTAGGGAATTCTGTTGAAAATTCTCTTTTTGCTTAAATAGCTCATAATTTTCTAATTTATACAATAATTTTAGTAATAATTTTAGTCTAAATACCATAATATAATTTAAATACAACCATAACTTTTAGTTATCGATTTATCTACTAATTCAAACATATTTTGAAATTTAACTTAATTTAAAGATGAAGTTAAAATATTGATATAATCATGAGTAATGAGTTCGAATATTATAGATTAGATGTTAATGATGTCTTACTGAAACTTAATACTGGAATTAAGGGATTAAGTTCAAATGAATCGATCTCTCGATTAAATATTTATGGTTATAATGAATTAGTAAGTTCGAAAAAAGTTACACCTTTAATAATTTTTTTAAATCAGTTTAAAAATGTATTAATCCTTATTTTAATCGCAGCAACATTAATTTCCTTAATCACAGGTCATGGTTTTGACGCTATTGTGATTATTATACTAGTATTTTTATCTTCAACTGTTGGTTTCATTCAAGAGTATAGAGCTGAAAGAGCTTTAGAAGCATTGAAGAAGATGTTAAACCCCATCGCAGTTGTTATGAGAGATGGTAAGGAACTTGAAATACTTGTTAGAGAAATTGTACCAGGAGATATTATGGTTTTAAAAGAGGGGGATAAAGTATCTGCTGACGGTAGATTAATTAAAGTAAATAATCTCCAGACAAATGAGGCATCACTCACTGGAGAATCATTGCCTATAAGAAAGGATACAACGAAGATCACAAAACCTGTAGCGTTACTTGAAAGGAAAAACATGGTTTATTCTGGTACTATGGTTACCTACGGTAAAGGAAAAGCGGTTTCTATAGCTACAGGGATGAATACAGAATTTGGAAAGATTGCCGAACAGGTTTTGACTTTAGAAAAAACGCAAACTCCATTAGAATTAAGAACAAAAGAATTAGGGAAATGGATGGGAATCATTGCTTTAATTATCAGTATCTTAATTTTTTTATTTGGGTTGATAAGGGGCATTCCATTTCTTACTATTTTATTATTTGGTATAGCCTTAGCTGTAGCAGCAGTTCCAGAAGCGTTACCTGCTGTAGTTACAGGTAGTTTAGCTATTGGGATGCATAAAATGGCAAAAAGAAATGCACTAGTTAGAAAAATGTCTGCTGTTGAGACTTTAGGTTCTACAACGGTTATATGTT
>SMTZ1_10006115_pt1 | contig 13535 bp, 9 predicted proteins | sample DeeMarSWOR136_30_FD_25667 | JGI IMG/M metagenome (IMG submission 25667) | reverse complement strand
ATATAATAAGGCGGCAAAGGATCGCGTTGATAGTGTGCGTTGTTTCATTGGTATTGGTGATTCTCATATTGATAATCTTCCTGATGTTGCTTCTAACCGTCCGTAAGTGATGTGAACTAAGAGCGATTCTCCGTTCTTTTTTTCATGTTCGACGAGCACCTTTGTCTCTTCGGAGGTGAATTTCCGACCGCAGGCCTTACAGTAAAAACCGATTTTACAGTCAAAATATACCTCTCGGCGGCGACATCGTGGGCAGCTTACATCTTGATTTTTTGGCTCAACCATTTCCTATCAGACCTCCCCCCTTACTCTAAAACGCTCATTATTAGTCATAAATGTTTTATCGGTGAAATCCAAGCAGATGTTGAGCTATAAAGCCGCTATTTACGTTCTAATTTGCCTTAAAATCTCAGATACCCTTAGGCTTGAGTTTGGCTATTGTAGCAGGCCACAATCCCTCTTACATCTATCCTACAGAAAATCTTGAGCAGGTCTAACTTACGGCTTTGATATTGTTCCAAGAAAACCGAATTACTCAGAATAGGCCCCATAAGAATTTAGTGCATAACTTGACTCAACAGCCAAATCCCAGCTTACTGTGCCGGTGGATACAGACGAATGTCATCGAAGTACATCATGCCTGTTCCGCCTGTAACCGAGCTTAAGCCAAGAGTAATCGAATCGATATTGGCTAGATTTACGCCCTGATCGGCAAAGGCCTGCAGGTCGATATTCCATGGCATCCAACTCGTTATCATTGCTGCATCAGGATTATCATGATCGACTCTTGCACTGCCATTAAGAGCAACGTAGATCTGCTCGGCGGCGTTAGCTCTATCACCTCTGAACCAAATCGTCAGTGTATCGACACCGTTTACCGTCCAGTCACGCTTATCAGTCAGTGTCAAAGTCGACTCGGATTTACCGACAGCATTGTCGTAGTATATTGGCATCGACTTATTACCGCTATGAATGATATTCTCTTCGTAAAATGGAGGATCTAAATGGCCAGTTTGAGAACCATTTGTCGGGTCGTCGAAACCGTCCGCCCAGGCCACATATATCCTGTTGCTACCGGGCTGGTCTTCTTCAATGTCATTGTATGCCTCCATGTCGTCAATTATAAGGAAGTCGGCCGTAGTGAAGCTCCAGAGAGGGCCTGTCCAGGGGCTGTCAGCGTTGGCGTTATTGGCTTCATCAATACGCCAGTAGTAGGTAGTATTCCATTCAAGCTGTCCGGGTTCATAGCTTTCGGATCCGAGGTTGCCACTGCCTTTTAATTCCGGAGAAGCTGAATCAGCACCGAAATAAACTTCATGTGAAGCACCAAAGCCTGGTGACCAGGTAAGAGTTGGTGTCTGCGTTACGTCCACAGCACCTTTAGCCGGGCTCGGACTACCCACAGCGCCGTCGGTAGTAAAGCTCCAGACGTTACCCTTATGCGTTTCGACAACATCGAACTCATCGACTCGCCAGTAGTATGTCCTGGCCATTTTAAGTGTGCCGGGAGTATATTTTGTAGTTCCCTGAACTGATCCGCCGGCTGCATTGTCCACTTCATCGAATGTTTCACCGAAGTACACGTAATGCAATTTAGCCCCAAAGCCCGATGTCCAGCTAAGCCTCACATCCACATCTACAGCTTCAGCACCATCAGCCGGATCGGGGAAGTATGCCGTCTTCGGAGGAATACTAAAGCTCCAGATTTCACCCTTCCATGGACTGTTCGGCTCGGCGTCATTGACTTCGTCGATTCGCCAGTAGTAAGTCGTGCCCGGTACGAGGCCATCCGGATACGCAAAACCGGGAAAACCAGCAACAAAAAATGTTTCGCCCTGGTTGCCTATGAATGCGCTCTCTGCGCCAGCGTCCACATCTTCAAAATTATCGCCGAAGTAAACATCATGTGAGACAGCAAAATCACCGGCCTTCCAGCTAATGTTTGCCCAGGTATCGGGATGCATGGAACCATCTTTCGGAAGGGGCCCATAAGCATAGGGAAATCCTCCACCGAGCATCTCACCCTTTATTTGGCCCAGTGAAAGTGCTTCGTCAAATATCTTGACATCGTCGATTTTGCCGAGGAGGTCGCGACCGCTATATGTCCCTATGGTCAAAGAGCCACCAAGCCTGTGTTCCAGTCCAGCCGGGACGTTTAACTCTGCATCGACTTCGCCATCCAGATAGAGAGTTAGTATTTGGGTGCCCGAGTCATAAGTCAGCGTTGTATGGTACCACGTATCAGTTTCCACGGTAGTGGCACCAGCCACAACAGACCAGCCGCCGGCGCTTGTGACAATAGCACTGATCTTTCCCTCGGCTGCGGTACCGTCACGAAATCCCCACTCGTGAAGCGAGAAGGCATAATCGTCACCTCGCGAGAGATAATCCTGTCGTTCCATATCGGCACCATCGACCGTACTGAAATTGATCCATGTCATCAATGTAATAGATTCCGGATTTATCTCGGAAGCACCCGGTACATCCACATAGTCACCACCGTCCATTTCGAGTGCTCCGCCTACCTTTCCGGCTACCCATTTTGGGTCTCCATTTATAGTGCCATCGTTGCCGTTGCCACTTGAGTCGATAGCGGTTGTTCCGGAACCATCATCCAGTCTCCACCAGCCAACGAGGTCTGCTGAAACGCTGCCGACCAATCCCAGAACCAAAACAATAGAAACTAAGTAAATCAATTTTCTGTACATAATAGTCCTCCTTTAATAGAACAAATTAATACAATTATGGGTTATATTTTAGTAACACAACAAAATGCTTTTTTCACAGGATGATTCTTTATTGAAATACTAAAACCAACCTCCGATGCACGAAGCCATTGTCGTGACGAGATATTTCCCTCGTATAAAATCCTCCTATATTTTCAAGGCCTTTAAGTATCGAAACTTCAACAGGCCAACATCCGAGCAGATATACCCCGGATGCGCACTTCACCTATGCTCTTTATACCAAATTAAATGCTTTTCCGTCAAGGAAAATCCCAAGATTTTGCATTAGCGAAGTCCTTGATAAAACTGTGTAAAAGCCGGATAAGGCTGAGGAGTAATGGGCAATACTGCTATAAACAGAGGCTGTAGAACATTGAAAATGTCACCTCTTTCAGAAGCAAAAAAACACTGCCAAGACACGGTGACATTCTGATACCGTTTTGTCACCACAAATACCAATTTTGCCCATATCGAGTCCGAATAAATGTCGATTATTTGCAAAAATCCAAATATTTCTCAGAAATGTTTTACTTCTATCGGATTAAGTAGACGGATGAAAGGAAACGTATCAATCGTATAATCCGTAAACATCGGACGGGCTATAGCTCATCGTACAAGCTGTTCGAAATCTCCCCCTTGAGTTTCCAGGGTTTACTAACTAATTTTGCTGTCTGAGAATACCCTGATGGCTTTTCGAGGGCTCGTTGGGCAGGCTACCTCGCACGCCCCGCAGCCGTTGCACTTCCCGGCGTTAATTACGGGCGTAAGCATGTACTCAGTCTCTGAGAAGACATAACGGATCGCATTATATGGGCACCAGCGCATACAAGCCGAGCATTCATGGTCTTCACCGAGCAGGCAAAGGTTCATATCAACTTGGGCCATGCCAATTTTTATATCTTTTTTATTGTCAATGACCACACCTACTAGCGCCCCGCTGGGGCAGACCCATGTGCAGCGGTTGCAATCTTCCCGGCAGTAGTTCTTATCAAAGGTCAGTACGGGAGTCAGGATACCGGCAAAGCCGTGCTGTCCTGTGTCTTGACGGATGATACTGTGTGGACACGATCGGATACAGTTGCCACAGCGGGTACAGAGCCCCTTGAAGGTCAGTTCATCCACCGCCCCGGGCGGCCTCAGGGGTTGCGAAGGTTCGCGACCGGCGAGACGCAAGATGCTCGTTGAAGTCACCCCCACCAGCAATCCGAGTATGGTACGCCTTGTAACAGGCTGTCTCAAATGGTCGCAGCCCGGTAAATCAGTTGCAGACCGCAGAGCGGAGCGGACGGATCGATACATTATAGAAAGCAGATCCTGAAAAGCCCCCAAGGGGCAAAGACCGCGGCACCACACATGGGGCCACAGCAGCGAGAAGATCAGCAATAGCGTAACGATCAGAAACGAGACGGCGCCTGCGAGCAATTGGTGTTGTTCGGTCAAGAGAAAAAGGCCGCTGAAAAGAGCGAGTGGATCACACCAAAGAAACAGCGGACAACCTAAGATTGCCCCGCCGATTGTGAGTGCGAACAACCATCGACCTATCGACATGACCTGGCAAGGTTTTCGCTTGAGGCGTCGGCCCAGGCAGCTTGCGCCATCCAGGCACAATCCTAAAGGGCATACCCAGCGGCAAAACCAGCGATGCTGAAAGAGTGCAATAAGACCGGTAACAAGTCCAAGGCTGAGGATGGGTTGGATTGTCTTTACCGCCAGAATTGAGGTAACGGCAACGAAAGGACTCAAGGCTGGTACAAGCGGCAGGAGGGCATCTTTGTCTTTGATGTGCAAGAGGCACAGCACCGCCCCGATGATACAAACAAAACGGACCAGCAATCTGAAATGATTTCGGATGCTGTTTGGCTCTTTGGTAGATTTGTCTGGCAGTTCCTTATTGCTCAACCGAGGTACGCCTCCTGTTGCCGAAGAATCTTCTGGATTTCTGTTATATCGGCGTCGCGTGGTTTGCAGCGGTCCCGAACGGCCACGGCGGCGGCCACTCCGGCAGCGTGACCGGTCACGAAACAGTTGGGTATCAGGCGAACCAAATCGGCCATGCGCAGATCGCAACTGATGCATCGTCCTGCAGCAAGGACATTGTCGATGTTTTGTGGGATTAAGGCCCCATAAGGAATCTGCCATTCTGCGTGTTCGGCGTGAGAAGCGCCACCAACGCCGATGACATCTGGATACCGGGTAGAATTTTTAATATCGTCGACTTTTACAGTTTTAAGGCCGTTGAGGATCCGCGTGATTCGGACACCGAGCTGCGGGGCGGTTTCTAGAAGATAAACTTTATTATAGCCGGGAACGTTGCGGATTTTCTGTATTTTCTTCCAGATGTATTTACGGTGGTTCATTTCCATACGTGTCAGCGTTGCAAGGTCGAGCCCGTCGACTTCCGGGCCTATTAGATTGACCCAGTTGACACCGTGTACGGGAGTGACTGATCCAAGACGTTTGGGTTTTTCAGTTTCTAAGGTTTTAGTTTCATCGACGCGATCAAGATTCCCGATTCGGGAGGCTAATCCAACATTGTGCGATCGATGTTCGAATTGAGCGCCAGCAGCGGCGAAGATGTCTCCATCGCCGGTGGCATCGATAACAACTTTTGCAAGGATGGCCTGTCGGCCCGACTTAGACTCGAATACGGCGCCGTGGATAGAATTGTCCTGTGTGACAGCTTCAACGCCCCAGCAATGGAGAAAGACCTGGACATTGGCTTCTTCTATCATTTCCACCATAAGGTATTTGACTGCCTCGGAATCGACGATAGGATTGCAGCCGGGCTTGCGGTTGATGATTGCACAGTCCATTTTATCGAGGCGCCGCATCATTTCTTCTCCTATTCCCTGACAGACCTGGTTTGGCCCTTGGGCGATATGTCCAAGAATAGTAAGTACCAGTCCACCGGTCCAGAGGCCTCCGAAGTGGCCGTATCGTTCGACGATAGTGACTTTGGCGCCGGCTCGGCTGGCGGCGATGGCAGCGACGATTCCCGCTGAACCGCCTCCAACAACGAGGACATCTGTCTCAGTGAGTACGGGTAGTTGGCGCTGGGGTTGGATGACTTTACCATCTATCAGTACAGCGTTGGATCGGTTTTCCTGGACCTTGTTGGCGGCGATAACGGAACTTTCGAAACTGCTTTCAACGATATCCTGGGCCAATAGTTGTCTATTAATTACAAAGCCTGAACCGATGCCAAATCCTGACATCCCCATTATTCGCAGGCAGTCGCGCCGAGTCATTTGGTCTTTCATGAGCGTCTTCCCCTTATCCATAGTAAATGTTTTAGCTTGGGTCTTTACCTGGTAACGGCACGTTTGTGCCGAACCTTATGCCTACTATGATAGCGTGCCCCCTTTGGAAATTCAACTGTCCGTTCTAACACGTATTGAGCTCTTGTATTGATGGTCTTTAAGGGAGGGCCCAAGATTTGTGATTGGTCCAAATGTGATATCAGCTTTTGCAAATCCACTTAAGAATAAGCCGATAGAAGGTTATTAAAGAGAAAAACCCGTGCAGCGGAAGAGCAAAAAAGCGAGATATCCCATAAGGGCTTGAAGACTAAACATCATTCTGTTTTCAGTAGTCCTTAAATTTTCTCAACCACATCGGCCAGTCGTTTGGTTGAACACCTCCTGCGAGGGTCCAAGGCCCATTCGTCTCAAACTGCCGGTGCCACTTCAGCGTCCACAACTGTTTGAGGGCAACCTTTCGCGCAGACCAGTCGGCAAAGAGACAGTGTTGTGCCCCACCGTGTCGATTGACGCAGAGCCTCTGCATCTCTTGCACATTGGGCCCCAAGAGAGGCGTGCGATCACCCAATTCGAATGGTTCATCCGTGTGTCTAGGCCACCCATCCACCCACCAACTTTCTGTAAAAACAGGGATGTTGAAGGTTCCCCGAACCTGATGAGTCCGCCAGTAGTACTCGGATGGTCCTCGTCCCCAGAGGCTTGCCAAACCGGCTGGGATGTTGCACATCCAGCCGTTTGGAGCGTAGCTGCCCTCATCCCCGCCCGTTGATTCACCAGCCCGCCATGCATCAAATGGAGTCGCCGCTGGCCGCCGACCCGCGCTGTCCGGCAATATAGAGCGGTACTTCGTTGCTGTCGGGCACAGCCACATCTTCTCATCCTTGGACAACGGCCACATACACTCCCGCCACCATTCACCCCCGCCCATGCCCGAGGAAGAGCCATGTAAATGACCGCTGTAGAAGTAGCCGTCATTGTCCTGCGTATACAAAGCGAATATCAGGCCCCACTGATGTAAATTAGATTTGCATGCCACCCCCCGCGCCTGGCGTCGCACCCGCTGAAGAGCAGGCATCAAGATCGATAGAAGCAGCGCGATAATAGCAATGACGACCAACAACTCTATTAACGTAAAACCTTTTAACTTCGGCATGATGGGTATCCTTAGTCTTGTAGAGAAGGTTTTGCTTGGCCAAAGTTTCATTTGAATTTGATGCGCTGCATCTTTCTATTTGCCTTGAACATTATAACAAAATCAGCCGTGGCAATGTAAGCTATACCAGAATTCTTCTAAATGCCACCTCTTCCAAAAGCTAAAAAACACCCTGATTTTCAGGTGACAGATTGCGAGACAACTCGCTGGGGCGACTAGAAAATTTTTGCAATCTTAATGAGATCTTGATATTATGAGATTTCAAGAGTGCAGGAGAGTTTCTGTGAAGTGTAAATGGGAAATCCCGGATTATAAGAACCATAGTTTTCTTGTAGTCTATTTCAAATCCCATATACTTGTACATAGAGAGCCTCCTTAAGATAGGGTCTTATGAAATAATTAAACGATCTCGTATTCTGCCCATTAAGGTAGGCACTGATCGTGTAGTTTCTCTCAGCGAAATTGAAAGGTAGTGTCATGAAAAACCAAAAACATTCCTGGGCTATTTGGCTGTTTTTATGACCAACCTGTCAGGTTTGCCTTTCTCTTAAAGAAGGAGAAGATCAGTGAACAAAATGTCTATTACACTTTTTTCCCTGACATTCATATTAGCTTTCTGTGCATGTAGTAGTGATAACAATAAATCAGATCTTTCGCCAGAAAAGCATTTGATGGTTAGAAAGATAATCGAACTTGAGGATTGCAAATTATCCTATTCTGTCCGACCGAGAGATGGCCCAACATTAATTTTGATTCCCGGAAGTTTCTCTGATGCGCGTCAATGGAATAAAGTTGTTCCAAGGTTAACAGAAAATCTAAATTTAATTCTAATTGAAATCCGAGGACACGGCCAGAGCTGGCCACCACCGGTGAACGGTTCGATTGAACAACTTGCCTCAGACGTTATGAGTGTTGCCGATAAAGAGAAACTGGGACGTTTTTACGTTGGCGGTCACAGTATCGGGGGTATGATTGCCAAGGAGGTAGGCCGTCGCTGGCCGCAACGGATCACCGGCGTTATCTCAATCGAAGGATGGACGAATTGGCGAGCTTTGCGGGATGCCTTCAATGGTGATATGTACAGCACATTGACACCGGAGCAGGAGAAGAAAAGGCTTCAGGGCCAGCAACTCGTGGTCGGTCATTGGACAGACGAGCAACGACACAACTTCGGACAGATCTGGCGCAAGTGGGATAAGGGTGAGGAATTCCTTCAGACTACAACATTGCCTGTGCTCGAATTATATGGAGACCGAGGTAGGAAACGCCCATCACTAGAGCAACTCCATATCCCGGAAAAGAACAATGTCAGAGTGCGTTGGGTTGAGAACGCATCGCACAGTCTACCTCTTGAACGCCCAAGAGAGGTAGCCACGGCCATAATGGATTTCATCGGGCAAACAGAGAATTCAAAAGAGGAAGTGAAATGAGACATTCTAGGATTTTTCCCTCATCATAGTGAATTTTTATTTGTCTTTTTTCAACCCAGTAATACTTGTATCTCAAGAGGGAAAATCCCAATAGACTAAGGGGTCGGTATGCAAAAAGAAAACAATCAAGCCAATTGTATATCCCGTCGTGATTTTCTTCAGGGATTAGTGGGTAGCTCTGTTGCAGTGGTTCTTGTGCCTGGTTTTGCCGCTGAAACGGCGGGGGGGCAAAAGGCGACGGAGATGGAATTGAAAGTCCGGTTCAGCCGGTGTACAGTTCCAATATTGCGCAGCGGAGATGTCATTATTGTAGGAGGTTCTTTTGCGGCTGTTGCAGCGGCGCTTGAATTCGCTCAAGCTGGCAAGCAGGTAGTGCTGGTTGAATCCAGAACCTACTTGGGTAGAGAAATCACAGCTAGTCTCAGGCCGTGGGTGAACTTAGGTAGACTTGCTAGTAAAAATCGGGTGCCGAAACTGGTGGCGGCGTGTCTGGAAGCAGCAGCAGGGAACGCTGTATCCGATGAGATACCACTCAAGCCCGATGTGGTAAAACTCTTTTTAGAGAATCAGCTTCTTAACGCGGGCGTGGAGCTAATTTACGCCAGCCAGCCAGTCAGAGTAGTTGTGGAGAATGAAACTATCATCGGCATCATCATAGGCAATAAATCAGGACGTCAGGCAGTCATCGGCAAGGTCGTTATAGATGCCACGGAAACAGCCGCGGTGGCAAGGGCTGCAGGCGGTGAGTTTGAGGACGAGACTCCGGAAATGTTCCGTTTTAGCAGGACAATCGAGTTTGACGGTGTTGGGCCACTTGAGAATAACAGCATATCGGTTCCCAACAGCCTCGCAATGGCCGGCAATACAGTTAGTACGCATCGCGGATATCGAGGAGAGAGCCATATTTATGTTGAATGCCCTATGGTTTTACGATATGGGAGTATGGATGTAGCCGGTTCGATGCAAAGAGAGATTGAAGCCAGACACCGAAGCATGCGCCTTGCTTCACACCTGATAAACAAAGTACCTCAATTTAAAAAAGCCTTTTTGGCAGCAAGCTCCTACGAGCTGCATGGCCGACATACAACTTGCTTGGCAGTTACCGAGCCTGAGTGGGTTTCGGCTTTCGATTCGGTTCGGCTTGCCGTTACCGAGAAGGACCTGGAAAATGTTCAGTTGCCCGTCTCCAGGTTTGCCTCTGCACTGCGTCACCTCTGGTGTTTGCAGGAAGCTGCCCGCTTAGAGCGGCAACACATCACCTTGTTCAGCGATCCGGTGTCGGCGGCTGTTGTAGGGGCAGCCTTTGCCAAAAACTTAATTGCGCACTGGGATCAAATAAGCTCTTTTCTCCCATTGGGGAAATCTACACTCAATAGCCGGCAAACTGGGCGATCATACGGTGCGATGGACATCAAACAACCGGAAAGTCCCCAGCGGTGTCGCTCGTACGAGCAGCAGGCAGTTGGGCCGTCTGAAGTCCCCATTATCCGAACCGCTGATGTTCTTGTGGTGGGCGGTGGAACAAGTGGGGCTACGGCTGCTATCACCTCTGCGCGGGAAGGGATGCACACGGTTCTGGTGGAACTGAATCCAGGATTAGGTGGAACTGGCACGTTGGGTGGTGTTGACAGCTATTGGTTTGGTCGCCGTGTCGGTTTCAATGCCAGGGTGCGACAACTGGTGCAAAATGTGCATAAAAGTCTGAATTATCGGGGACACAGGTGGAACATCGAGGCAAAGATGTACGCCCTGTTGAAGGAAGCCGAGCAAGTAGGCGTTGAGGTATTCTTCAATGTGATAACGATAGGTGCGGTGGTAGAGAAAAATCGACTGCGAGGTGTGGTAGTGGCAACCAAATTCGGAGTCTTCGCCATAATAGCCAAAGTAGTGATTGATGCAACGGGAGACGGTGATGTGGCTGCCTTTGCCGGCGCAAAATACACATATGGTTCGGCACGAGACCACGTGGCGATGTGGTATTCGCTGGCTCAGTTTACCAGACCCGGACGCACCCGAAATAACTTCACCAGCATGGTCGATGTATCCAATATCGAAGATTATACCCGCGCGATACTGGTCGGTCGGCGACGAGGTGATAATTGTCACGACCACGGCATCTATATCGCATCAAGAGAAACACGTCACATTAAAGGCGACGTGGTATTGACTCTGACGGATGAACTTAGACAAAAGCGCTGGCCTGATGTGGTTAACATTCATTTCAGCAATTACGACATCAAGGGTAAAAGCGGTTCGGACTGGCTGCGGATGGGGCTGATCCCGCCAAATCTTCAGATAGAAATTCCCTATCGAGCCCTTTTGCCGAAGGGACTCGACAATATCCTGGTGGCTGGCAAGGCAATCTCAGCTACACATGATGCACTGCCGTCTATTCGCATGCAGGCTGACCTGGAAAACTTGGGTGGGGTCGTGGCTTTGGCAGCAGCTCAGACATTGCGAGAAGGAGTTTGCCCACGAGGGATCAATGTGGCTGCATTGCAGAAAAGGCTGGTTAAAAGCGGAGTATTGCCTGAGAAAGTACTCAAACGAAAAATCAGACAAAGGGAATATAATACTGCTGAACTGAAAGCTCTGGTGGAGTCTTTCAGTGTCGAAAAGCCTCTTCACTCTTACTCCGATATGAAGGATACTGAAGTTTTTCGAGAGATAATTCCCATCGTGGAGGTCTGTAGTTCAGGGGCGCCGGCCCCTGCGATTCTGAAACAGGCCTTGCTGTCGGCTCGAGGTAACCTGCGGATACGGCTAGCTCAGGCACTGGCGATGTATGGCTTGTCGGCCGGCGCTGCCACGTTAATAGCTGAAATTGAACGATACCTTGCTAGCGGGGCGCTGCCACCTCGAACTTCGCAGATTCGCAATGCCGGCTTGCCGCCGGACCAAGGGGCTATGCCGGACGTTGTTTACCTGATGTACTCACTGGGTATGACGCGAGACAAGCGCAGTCTCATCGTCTGGGACAAAGTAGCTGAGCTTCTATCCATTACGGAAGAGGATTTCAAAGATCCCTTTAAGGGCACATTTTATTATGTGGATACCGTCTGCTACGGAGCCGAACTGCTGGGTGACACAAAAGCGATTCGTACTTTGAACAAGATTCACGCCCAACGTTGTCTGCATGACTTGGTTGTTGAAGATGAGCTCCAGGTCGACTTCATGCATGAACGCCGGGCACTGCTGGAACTGGGCATAGGCAGAGCATTGGCCCGCTGTGGCAGCACCGACGGCGTCAAGATACTCGTCTCTTACCTCAATGACAATCGGGTACTACTTGCAGAGTTTGCCCATACCACACTCGTTTCAGTTACAGGAGAAGATTACGGCAAGGATACCAGTGCCTGGAGTACGTGGGTGGTGGAAGCCAAGAACTCATTCAAACCGTGTCCGTTGCTTGAGCGACCACACGAATAAAGATAGAGCAGTGTCTTACTATGAAGATAAGACCTTGTGTAAGAAGGAGCGATTTCACTCTTAACGGGTTTCTGATTCTGGATGATAGTACCGCCGTCAAGCCGAGCGGTTATTCCGACCCGGCAGTTCTGATCGAGTGGGAGGAAGAAACTTGTCATTAGAAACCTTGTAGTTCTTTTCTCTTTCTGTTTCTTTTGGGAGATCAGAAAAGATAATATGAGGATTTGGACCGATCCTGCTAGCATATCCAAACGGGTGTGTACGCACGAAGCACTCCAAAAATGCCCCCATTTTTCATGCGCTGCAAAATGCCAGAATTCTTCGAAAAGTCACCTCTTTTTAATAGCTGAAAAACACCCTGATTTCCAGGTGACTTCATGACACCATTTTGTCACCACAAATGTTGATTTTGCCTATATCGAGTCCGAATAAATGCCAATTTTTTGTAAAAATCTGAATATTTCTCAGAAATTTTTTACCTCTATCGGATTAAGTAGACAGTTAGAAGAAATCCGTCATCCACGTCAGAGAATGTAGTGTCAACCGATTTCCTGAATGTCTCGTCATGATTGGCAGCGAATGTGCAGTTGAAACATATGAGAACCGAAGGACATGAGGTAAGACTAATGAAATCTATCACTATCGTGGTTACGATTGTCGTTTTGCTCAGTTGCAGCGGGTTTTGCGCAAATCCAGGCGAGGCTTCGGGGTCTGAGAAGAGAATCCAGGAGTTGATAAAGCAATTGGACAGCAGAGCCTGGGATCGGGCAACCAAAGAATTGGTGCGGATTGGAGACCCTGCCGTCGATCCGTTGCTCCGGGCGCTGAATCAGAATTCCCACTGGATATCCGCCAGGGCAAGCAATCCATTGTCGAAGATACGGTCGGAGAAAGCGGTCGACGGCCTGCTCGGAGCCCTCGACAATACAAAGTTGGACGAACGAATCAAACGGTACATTCTTCAATCGTTGGGAAATGTCGAATCCGAACGTGTCTTGAACCCGTTGATTCGGCATCTCGGCCATGAGGACTGGGCCATTCGGTGTGCCGTGCTGAGATCATTGGGTCAGATCGGAGGCGAGACCGCTGAAGAGACGGTTATAGTCGCCCTGAAAGACAAGGAGCGATACGTTGTTGAGAGTGCCATCGCCGTATTGGGCCAAATGAAGTCAACGAGGGCGCCCGCGCATTTGATAGAAATCCTGGAAGAGCGGGAGGGTATGGGCCGCATTAAAATCAGCCGGGCTCTCGTAGAGATCGGAGAACCGTCCGTCGATGCGATTGTTTCGAGCATGCGCAACGACATGGATAGCGAAATCTGTTGGCATCTGGTCTGGGCGCTCGGCCAGATCAACTCGGATGCGGCAATCGAACCGCTCGTTCAGGCGCTCAAGAGCAGAAACTGGATGGTCCGCAACGAAGCGGCGGTATCGTTGGTCAGGATCAACTCCCGCATATCCACAAAACCTCTGCGCAGACTGCTCGAAAGCGGTCACGACAACTCTCGCAGGCAGGCGGAATGGGTTCTCAAGACACT
>SMTZ1_10004829_pt1 | contig 13535 bp, 11 predicted proteins | sample DeeMarSWOR136_30_FD_25667 | JGI IMG/M metagenome (IMG submission 25667) | reverse complement strand
AATTGGGTGACGCATGGCCTGAATGAGGCTCCCCTCACCTAAGTGTGTTAAAAGGACTGGTATGGACGGAACACTGCGGTCGGATACTGGGGGAACCCTTTGAAAAAAGCGCCTAAAGGGTCTGTAAAAACCTCTTTATTTTGTGCCGTGCTGCTTTTCTCGGCGGTATCAGCGGCACTGGCAATCGACAACACCGAGCCCGTGTCACAGCCCATGCTTCCCATGGTGCGCGCCATGGGCAATGCCCAAACAGCTGTGGCAATCGACGAAAGCACCGTGTTCTACAATCCGGCGGGTTACGCCGTCATACAGGACCCTATCAGTACCGCAGCCGTGCTGGATGTAAGTTTCAACGTCGACGAATCAGCAATCGATGTGTATAAGGCACTGATAAAAGGCGAAAACCTGAGCGACACGGACAACATCAACAAGTACCTGAATAACACAACACTCTCTTTCGGGGTGAGCGGTCCTGTCTACTTCGGGAGAGTGGGAAACAACTTTGGATTCGCCTTCTATGACAATGCGAAGTCACTCTTGATTACCACACCCGGAGCACTCGAACCTTTCGCCGAATATACAGCCTATGGGGACCTTGCTTTCATCGGCGGTTTCGGTTTCAGGACAGTCGATAAGCTCTATCTGGGGTTCAACATCAAGGTCATTCTCAGAGTCAAATCGGAGCTTGAGGGCACCGCACTAGAGGTGATCGAAACCCTCGAGGATGATGACACACCCCTTGCGAAATCCGTGGGATTCGGCAGCGACCTGGGGTTGCTCTATCGCCCTCTCTCCTGGTTTTCAGTGGGACTTAACGCGCGGGATTTTTTCGGCACGCGCTTTATAGGCTGGGAGAATGTCAGTGGGTCTCAGAACTACCCGGACAGCATGATCAAGCCGAGGCTCAACCTTGGCCTGGCATTCTTCCCGTTGAGATCCGGAAAGGATCAGGTCCCCAAAAACGACCTCATTATCGCACTCGACTACTCTGACCTGCTAAACAGGACCTCGCCCCTCTCCAATATCAAGTTCGGCCTGATGTTTAGAACACTCGGCTTCCTGGACTTCCGCGGAGGCCTCGACGGCGGGTATCTCACCGGCGGTATAGCCTTCCACCTGAAATTTTTTCATTTCAGCACGGCCTACTATGTGGACGAGCTTGGAGCATATCCGGGTGCAAAGCCCGTGCAGAACATTGTCTTTGAATTCGCCTTCAAGTGGTAGAAAGTCAGGACTTCCTCTTCAGAAGCTCAAAATTACAGATTCTCATGTCTGGAACCCCTTCATTGTCGCACACCAGTGATCCCTTGCCGTCGAGGGATAGCAGTATGTGGCTGCCGCGCAGATGAAGGTCCTCGATGCCGACCCGTGAGAGTCTCTCCCCTTTCCTGCGCAAAAAGCCGATATACTCTTCCCGTGAGATGATACCGCTTCGGTAGGCACTGAGGGCGCTTATGCCTTCCAGATAATCCCCGTCCTTCTCTGCAAGCTTTTCATCGGGACCATTCCAGTAGCCCCAGATGATGATGTAGCTGTGATCCCTGCGCAGAATGGGGTCGCCCTCCGCTGTTCGATAATGCCGATGGCTCACATACCTGCTTTTATCCAGGACGTGTTCTGAGATGGCTGTCTTCTTCCCGAACATATAGATGGCGCGCGGATACACCGTTCTGATGCCGTTACTGCTCAGCCCAATTGCAAAGCTTATCTCCTCGAAGGGGCTGTTGTAACCGTATTCCAGTATGCGCCTCTCCTCTTCAACGAAGGGGTCCACGTCGGGCAGCATGCCGACTTTCGAGACTTTCCAGACCAGGTGAATGTTGTCCTTCGTCAGGGTATGGTAGATTTCATGGTGCGCGGAAAGCTTGGTGCGAGGGGTGTGCTCCCAGCGCTCGGGCAGGAAATAATCGAACAGGTCCGGGTCTTTTCCGACTACCCACAGCATGCCGTCAGTGCTCTCGGCGCGGCCGTTCACGTAGTCCACGCCGAGGATGTTGACAAGCTTCAAATGAGGCGGGAAAGCGGTCTGCCGTTTCGATTCAAATCTTTCTTTCTGTTTGGCCAGGTAACTCAAGCGCTTGACCTTTTTGATGGACTCTTCCCGTTCCGGCGTTCGTGTGAGAAGCTCATAATCAACCATCCCATACAGCACCCCGCCCTCCCTATTCGGGGCGAGTCTGCCGTCACGGGTGGGCCTGATAATGACATGATGGGGTTTGGTATCCCTGACGATGAATCCCGTGCGCTTCAGATTCTTCTCAGCCTCGAGGGTAAGAGCAATCATACGCTCCTCTTCGAGGATACCCTCTCTACACGCATACGCTGCATCGATCCCCTTGATCCACTCATAGACGACCACGTAGGGTCGAAACATGTCGAGCCCGATCTCTCCATGGGTTTCGATCTTGCTCTTCATCTTGTGTTCATACCTTCCCATGCGCCACGGGTCACGCCGCTCGGCAGGGACGTAGATGGCCAGAGGTTTCTGCGTTATGACAATGGAGCTTTTTTCCCGCCCTGCCTCTCTCAGCTCCATGACTAGTGCAAACTCCTCAAAGGGGCTATTGAACTCAGCGTGCATCAACTCTTCCGAATCCTCTGCACCGGGAACGTCCTGTCCCATGCGATTGTACTTGATGACGACGTCCTTGAAACGGCCGTTGACCCGTTTCGTTCGCACCCTGTACGTCGTGCTCGTACCAGACAGCCTCTCCGAGTTGGAATCGAACCATTCCGGGTCGTTAAGAAAATTTTCAGGTTTCAGGTTCGCAAAGAAGGGCAGCCCGCACTTCGTTACGTAGAGATCGGACTGGTCAGGACAGCGCACGTGGAGATAGTACACGTCGAACACCTTCTCCACTTCGCCGCTGTTTTTAAGCGCATATGTTCCGAGGAGTCTTCTGAAACGGGAATACCCGTCACCGGACACATGAGGTCCCATGTAAAAAGCGTACTACAAACATCAACGGAGGTCAATTGCTCATTGAGCGACAGGAATCGATGCGGTGCGTATGGAATCTGATCCCTATCTGACATCCCCCCGGGTATGGTTATTACAACTCCCGTTCAGGGGTGTAGTAATTTGGCGGCTCTTTGGTCACCTGCACGTCGTGGGCATGGCTCTCCTTCAGGGAGGAGAAACTTATCTTGATGAAACGCGCCTTGTCCCGCAGTTCCGAGAGGTTTCGAGCTCCCACGTATCCCATTCCGGCCCTGATGCCGCCGACCAGTTGAAAGACGAGATCACGAACGCTTCCCTTGTAGGGTACGAGTCCCTCGAGGCCCTCGGGCACGAACTTGTTCTGCCCCGCCTGTCCGTACCGGTCAGATGATCCATCCTTCATGGCACCCTCGGATCCCATGCCCCTGTATTCCTTGAAGGCGCGGCCGCGCACGATCACTTTCTCACCGGGACTCTCGTCGGTTCCCGCGAAGATGCTTCCCACCATGACCGCGTCGGCACCCGCCGCCAGTGCCTTGACGATATCACCTGAGTAGCGTATGCCGCCGTCAGCAATTAGTGCCTTGTCGTGTTTGCGGGCAACCTTCACGCATTCGAGAATTGCCGTAAGCTGCGGTACCCCCACACCGGCGACGATTCGTGTGGTGCAGATCGATCCGGGCCCGATGCCCACCTTGACCACATCGGCTCCTGCCTTGATGAGCGCCTCCGTTCCTGAAGCGGTTGCCACGTTGCCGGCTATGACGAGCAGCGTGTCGTATCCACCCTTGATGCGCTCCACCGCATCGAGAACCCGCCTGGAATGGCCGTGTGCCGTGTCCACGACGATGGCATCGACCATGACCGCTGCCAGAGCATCCACCCGTTCCATGAGTTCGGGACCAGGGCCTACGGCTGCCGCAACCAGCAGCCTCTTCTGCTCATCAAGAGCAGAGTTCGGAAAATCGATGGCCTTCTGAATGTCTTTTATAGTTATGAGCCCCCGTATGTTGAAGCGCTCGTCCACGATGGGGAGCTTCTCGATCTTGTGGCGCTGCAGGATCTTCTTCGCCTCTTCCAGGGTCGTTCCCTCCGGAGCCGTTATGAGCCCCTCACTGGTCATGAGGTTCTTCACCGGCTGATCGAAATTGGTGATGAAGCGGAGATCCCGGTTGGTGAGAATGCCGACAAGCTTCCCCTTCTCGGCGATTGGAATCCCCGAGATCCTGAACTTCTGCATGATCTCCATGGCTGTGCTGACCGGAGCAGACGGGTCGAGTACCACCGGATCTATGATCATGCCGCTCTGGGACTTTTTTACCTTTTCCACCTCGCCCGCCTGCGCTTCGACAGATAGGTTGCGGTGAATGACCGAGAGTCCTCCCTCGCGGGCAAGTGCAACGGCCATACGGTACTCTGAGACCGTGTCCATGGCTGCCGATATGAGGGGGATCTTCAATGACATTGATTTGAGGGTGGTTGAAAGGTCGGTCTCTGCAAGGGTGATGTCTGAGTACTGCGGAAGGAGGATGACGTCGTCGAATGTGAGCGCTGTCCTGCCCTCGTCCATCATGCTCTCACGACTCTCCTCTCCCTGCATTCCCTCTCTGCCGAAAACATATTTGGATGCTCGATAAGGGTATGGCCCGAGAAAGGAATTTGAGTCCAATAATACTATGTGAAAAACACCACGTCAATTCAAGATTCCGTCCTCCCATGACGATCAGATAGATGAGATGAAAAAGCTTCTCGTACTGGCACTTTTTCTCCCTTTGCTGATACAGCCGCCACAGGTGCAGGCGCGAAGGCTGTACTTTGCTGAGGAGTTCTATCTCTACGTTCTAAACCTCTACTACACCAATCCCAACCTGGAAAGGAACATCCGCTTCATGCAGTGGGCTCTTGAGGCGCCCTTCGACAATCAGGTCCGGAGCCTCGCGAAGATCGAGACTGAAAACGACTGGTACCGGTACAAGGCCCTGTTCCGGATGCACGTGAACCTGCTCATCATCGACTCCTACCTGCAGCTCGCCAGGCGTTTCGACAAGGAACACGTCTACTTCTACAATCTCTGGTACGCCGAGGAGCTGAAGGAGAGCTTCACGATCGCACGGTACTACTATGAGACCGCTACCAACTACTGGGAGGAGGTGAAACACCACGCGGCCAGTGCCGAAGAAATTCCCGGAAGAATCAACCTCGATTACTGGGAGGACGAGCTCTACCTGATTCAGACCGGTGAACTCGATTACGACAGGATCATCGAGGACCATCTGCGCAAGCTGGAAGCCAGACTGGAGAAGGTGGAACGCTACCTGGAGCAGTACGAGGGACGTGCCGGAGAATCGTAATCCCCTTCCACCTCATACCCCGATCACCCCTGCATTGTGAAACCATCCGTTGCTTGTTCCCCCTTTGCATCCTATATTCAAAGGAGAAAATGCCAGATACTACGACGACCTATCCATCCTATCTCTATGCTGTCGACCTGCATGAGAGGGCCCGGCTTCTGCGTGCCAGGCTCGCTCCCTGCACGGTGTGTCCATTTCGCTGCAGCATCGACCGCTTCAGCGAAAGCTCCGGTCGCTGCGGGATGGGCTACCGCCCGAAGGTGGCCTCCTGGTCGCTGCATTTCGGTGAGGAGCCGCCCATATCGGGTGAGCGCGGCTCGGGCACGATCTTCCTGAGCGGCTGTCCCATGGAATGTGTGTTCTGCCAGAACTATCCGATATCCCAGCTCTGCCACGGCCGGGAGATAGAAATCGACGGACTTGCCTCCTGCATGGTGGAGCTGCAGCAAAAGGAAGCGCACAACATCAACCTCGTTACGCCAACCCATTTTGTCCCGCAGATCGTCGAAGCCCTTGAGCGGGCGGTGCAGAGGGGGCTTTCCATCCCCATCGTCTACAATTCGAGCGGATACGATGATGTGGAGACCCTGAAGCTTCTCGACGGCATCGTTGACGTGTACCTGCCGGACATGAAGTACGGGGACGATGAGATGGCACGCCGCTATTCAGGTGCCATCAGGTATGTTGAGACGAACAGAGCAGCCATACGTGAGATGTATCGCCAGGTGGGAGGGTTGGAGCTTGCTGGGGACGGGATCGCCAGGCGGGGGCTCATTATCCGGCACCTCGTGCTGCCCGGAGGGATTTCCGGCACTGCCCGGGTCCTCGAGTTCATCGCCGGGCTCTCCACGTCGATCGGGGTGAGCCTGATGAGCCAGTACTTCCCGGCCCACAGAGCGGTCGAGCTGCCCGAGCTTCGGAGCAAGACAACGAGGAAGGAGTATGAGGAGGCGGTCAATCTGCTCGACCGCTTCGGTCTTGAAAACGGCTGGGTCCAGTCTCCGTGAGGCAGTTCCCATGCATAAAAGTGGGTAATGTCCTAAAGGTACATAACAGTACCCACATTACTTTTTCCCTCAAATGAGATATTCATCTTCTGTATGATGCCTTCATGTGACTTTGGTACATACTCTAACAGTGAGGGGCACATACCGAAATTCAGGCTTGGTCCTCATCCATCCCGAGCTTCTTCTTTATCTTCACCAGATCCCGGTACATCCCCTTGAGCCTGGGCCACATGGCAAAGATCTCCATGGCCTTCTTTATGTCGGTGGCGGGCGCTCCACCAATGATCCTTCCACTTTTTACGCGCTTCTCCATGACACCGGCCTTGGCGAGAACGTACACATCGTCTTCTATCTCGATATGATCCGCAAGGCCGACCTGACCTGCCAGAACCACGTTTTTACCGATTTTCACACTCCCCGATATACCGCAGAGACCACACACGACTGAGTTTTCGCCTATCTCTACGTTGTGGGCAATCTGTACGAGGTTGTCGATCTTCGTTCCTGCGCCGATTTTCGTGTACCCCAGTGTGGCCCGGTCGATTGTGGTGTTTGCGCCGATCTCCACGTCGCGCTCTATAATGACACCGCCGATCTGCGGTATCTTCTGATGCGTGCCATCGATCTTGGTGTACCCGAACCCGTCGCTGCCGATGACTGCGCCCGAATGGATGACTACGCTGTCCCTGATGTGCGTGTTGGGGTAGATCGTCACCCTGGGAAACAGGGTACATCCCGTACCGATGGTGCAGTTCCTGCCTATGTATGTCTGGGCACCCACACGGGTTTGATCACCGATGGTGGTATTTTCTCCGATCACGGTAAACTCATCGATCACCACATCCTTCCCTATACGTGCCTTCGGTGACACCACTGCGCTGCCTGCCACCCCGGTTCCGAAATCATATGCAGCCTTGAAGAGGGAGAGGAGGGTAATAAATGCCCGGTCCTTCTCTTCGGGCTGAATGTATACATAATCGAACTCCTTCGGATAATCGGGATGAAAATCCAGAACAAAAGCGACCGCCTTCCTGTCCTGAATTCCATCGAAATGTTTGCGTTCACGAATGAAGACGATGGAGTCCTTCTCCACACCCTCCAGCGGGCTCACCCTGCGAACCGGCCGCTGCCCGTTTCCTCTCACCTCACCACCGATTCGATCGGCAATTTCCTCGAGTGTGTACACCGTTTCCTCCTCCCTCCTGTGTGTGATCACCCTGCCCCTCCGGAAAGCCTGTTAAAAGCTAAGAGCTCATCCCTGGGGGAGCCTCCCCGGTACAGTATCCGGTAGATGGCACTGAGCAGAGGAAGCTTCCCGGGCAATCCATTCCCTCTCTGTTCCATGAAGCGAACAAAGAGTGCCAGGGTATGATACCCCTCAGCCACCTCACCGGCGTCACGCATTACTCTGTATTCCTGCGCCGGATTACCGCCCATCCCGATCCTGCGCCCGAATATCCCGTTACGCCCCGACGCGGACGTTACGTACAGGTCGCCCACGCCCGCAAGATCGAACACGGTATCCCGCTTCCCCTGATCCTCACCTATGAACAGGGCCATCTCCCTTACCGCCTGGTTGAATATGAATGCCTTGAAATTATGATAGTCCACAATCCCTCTCTGCTCGTAGAACCCGTCGCAGATTCCCATGCCGATTGCATAGACGTTCTTGAGCGCCGATGACAGCTCCACACCGGGAATGTCCCCCACCGAAAATACGCGGTAGTAAGACGTGGCAAACTCTGTGAAGAACCGCGTCACCCCGGGGTCCGCATAACCGAAAACAGTCGCCGTGGGAATTCGGTTGGCAAGCTCGACTGCCTTCACCGGACCGCCTATGGAAACCCACTGCAAACGCTGACCGCCGAACCGTTCACTGAACAGCTGCGCGGCACTCTCGCTGATACTCAGGATGCTCCCTTCTCGTTCAACGAACCCCTTGGTGAGCCCGAACACTGGGGGCAGCTTATCAACTGCCCCAAGCAACTTTTCGAAGACAGGCAGGAATCCATCGCTGGTCACCGCAATGCAAACGACATCAGCGTCCTGAACCGCCTCTTCGAGCTCACTGGAATAGAAGGTGCGGACACCCTGTGGGAGCGGCTTCCCGAGCCTCGGGTGTTTTCCCTCCCGTGCACCGTCCAGCAGCTCATCGTCGAGCCAGGTTCCCCAGAGGTGCACCCTGTGGCCATTTTCGGCGAGCGGAAAGGTAATGGCGCTCCCCATGTAGCCGGCACCAAGAACGGCAGCCCGCAGCATAAGCCCTCACCAGAGCGAAGTATCCTCCCAGCGAAACGGCCGAACCGTCTCCGCTCATAGTATACAGATAATCACCGGCGAACTCCAAATAAAACAGTTTACTTAGCGTTTGCATTGTAGTATTATACCTCATTGTACCAATTTTATCGGAGGACACCATGAAGATCGCACTGGTGGAGCCGAAACCGCCGATCAACGTGTACTTCTTCCTCACGAAGATTCCCCTCCTTGGACCTCTCTTTCTGGGAACCCTGCTCAAGCAGGCCGGTCACGAGGTAAAAACATTCAAGGAGGACATTACACGCGTTTACAATGAAAATACCGATGAGCTCCATCCCTTTCTCAGGGAGGCGGACGCAGTCGGTTTTACCACCATTACCCACACCGCAAAACGGGCCTACCAGATCGCCGATGCCATCAAACGGCAGTATCCTGAAAAGAAAGTGATCTTTGGTGGACCTCATCCTTCGGCACTGCCCGAGGAAGCCCTCCAGCACAGCGACCATGTGGTGGTTGGCGAGGGCGAGTATGTGGTGAAGGACTTGTTCGAAGGCAGCCTTACCGATCCCATCGTGCACGGGCAGCGGCCCGACATCAACGATGTACCGGCGCTCGACCTGGACATCCTGCAGGGGTACAAGAATAGAAGGGGCAAGAGTATACTGAAATACGGTCCCATCATGGCCTCACGGGGTTGCCCCCACGACTGCATCTTCTGCTCCGTGACCAAGATGTTCGGCCGCAGATACCGCATCAAGGACCCCAACCTGGTCATGGAAGAGGTGATGATGCGGTACCGTGAGGGGTTCAGGTTCCTCTTCTTCTACGACGACAACTTTGCGGCACATCACGAGAAGACGAAAATCTTTTTGGAGAAGCTGATCAGAGCCGATCTCGGCCTGACATGGGTGAGCCAGTTCAGCATCCATGTGGCCAAGGACAGGGAGCTGGTCGACCTTCTCAAACGATCGGGCTGTACCCTCATGTTCATCGGCGTGGAATCGATAAACCCCGAGGCACTCAAGGACTATCACAAGTCACAGACAGTCAACATGATAAGGGATTCGATCAAAACCCTGACCTCCAACGATCTCCGTGTTCACTCCATGTTCATACTGGGAGCGGACAGTGACAACGAGGAGACCATAGAGAAGACTATCGCGTTCAGCAGGGAATCGAAGAGCTTTACAACCCAGTTCTCGATCCTCTTCCCCATCCCCGGTACGAAGCTCTACGATGATATGAAGGAAAAAAACCGCATCTTCATCAACGACTGGAACTATTACGACGGGAGCCACAGTGTTATTCTACCGCGGGACATCACACCTCTGAGACTGCAGAAGAAGTTCATATACGCATATCGCTACTTCTACAGCCAGAATCTCAAACGCTGGCTCGCGTCCCGTATCGGTTTCTTCATCTGGAGACTCTTGAACCGGGAGTACATGCGCTATATCCGCTATGTCTCGAGGAAGCTCCGAAAGAAGGGTGTGGTCAAGGACGGAATCCTCACCTTCAAGGGCCTGAGAACAGAGGCGCTCCCTCAGATGCTCTCCATGGCCCTGAGCCGCCGTAAGGAGCTCGTGGGCAAGGAACTTTCCTAGACGGAAACATGACGTTGTGCAATAGACAAGCGGGCACGAGCACATGCCCGCTTTTTTCATGAGTGCCCTTGACGATTGCTGCACTCGATCGTCCCTGACAGGGAATTCCGGAGCTGTTCCATGAACCCGCTCATTCATCGCATCTACGAACTGCTCCTTGAGACCTACGGTCCCCAGGGGTGGTGGCCTGTGCGGGGCACATACTTCCCCCGAGAAGAGGACCCCTTCGAAGTGACGGTCGGAGCGGTGCTTACCCAGAACACCTCCTGGACGAATGCGGCACGGGCGCTCGAAGGGCTGCGTGAAAGAGGGCTGCTCGATCCCCACAGGATTGCTGCCCTCGAAAAAAAAGAGCTTGCACGAATCGTAAGGTCTTCGGGCTACTATAATCAGAAGGCCGAACGGCTCCAGGGCGTCTGTCGGTTCCTCCTCCACGCGGCGCGCAGAGACAGCATTCCCACACGGGAGGATCTGCTGGGCATAAAGGGCATCGGGCCTGAGACTGCCGATTCCATCCTGCTCTACGCCCATCATGTACCGGCCTTCGTGATCGATGCATACACGAAGCGCCTTTTTACCCGAATCGGTCTTGCCCGTGAAGATGCATCATACACGGAGCTGCAGCAGCTGTTCATGGAAAACCTTCCTCGCGATGAAGGGCTCTACGGCGAGTACCATGCGCTCATCGTCAGGCACGGCAAGGAGGTGTGCAGGAAGGTCCCGCTTTGCAATCACTGTGTGCTTGCACGCGGGGACCTATGCGCGTTCTACCGTTCCTGATAGTATATAAGATGAATGGGATCGCCACCAAAGGACGGAACCTATGAAAGCTCATTGGTTTTCATTCACACTGTGTACCCTCTTGGGATTGAATATTGCCGTCACCGCCAGTGCTTCCACCATTCGCATCGTCACCACCTACCTCGGTGCGCTGAAAAACACCTATGTCAGCGAGGAGCAGGGACTCGACCTGGAGGACAGCGGCCTGCTCAAGGGGTTGTATCTCCAATGGATAAACACGGAGCGTTTCCAGACTAACTTCTTCCTGTACCAGGCATCCGACGTCAATTACAGCAGTATCTGGGGATTTCACTTCCTTTTCGACTGGTACTACGACGTGGAGGATAACCAGAAGAACGTCATTGGTGTGGGTACCGAATACATCGGTATCAACATGGACGCAGGCAGCAATATCGCCCCGCTCACCGACTTCACGCTCACCAACAAGGTAATTGCTCCCTTTGTCCGTGCGGGTAGGTACTTCTACTTTGGACCCTCCACCTTACGGAGCTATCTCCTGCCTTGGTTTGGATTCGAGTACGAGATGGTGCGGGGAGACGTCTCCTTTCTTCCGCCGGGACCCCCAATTCCCGTGGAGCAGGACATCCACAGCGACTACCTCTTCGGGCTGGTGGGACTGAAGTTCAACACCGTGATCTATCATTTCCTCGATATCGAGCTCAAGTCCTCGCTTGCCTTCAACGAAGACGAGGTGCTTTCCAGAATTGCAGCCATGGTCAACCTATACCTGGGCAGGCACTGGGGGCTGTCCTATCGGTTCCTCTACACGGAGAACATATCGGGGAAAAACATGTACAACCTGGGCGGCATCGCGATCGTGTTCTGAACGCCCGGTTTACGAGGTAATGCATAACCGTTAATGATTTGCGAGTTACCTTTACCCAATACATCCATCATATCGATGCTTCTCAGTGAATTAATTCTACCCAAGATTCACACTTTCCTCTCTATAAAATAATCCCCCCATTTTCTGAAAATGGCATGGAAAGGGGATTGGAGAATGCAAACTTTTTTATTAAGGAGAAGAGAATCAATGATAGGATATTTGTACATTAATGTGCATTCAAAATGCGGATATAAATTGACTAAAAAAAATCTGACCGAAAGGAATTAAAGGATGTTAAATAAAGTCTCATATGTTTCTATAATAAGTTTAATAATTGCTGTTGCTGGTTATTTAACTCTTAATTATGACTTACCTGTTGGTCCAATTGTGTTTATACTCGGATGTATTCCAGTCGCAGCTTTAATTTTAGTTAAAAGACATGTTAAAGCAGCCATTCCTGATTTGATATTTGGATCAATTGATACAGGACTGTTAACTATTTTCGCTCTCCTTGGTGGATCTTTTTTCGGCGTTGCTGGCGCAATAACCGGGGGAGTGATTGGTGATGCTCTCACAGATGGCATAGCTGGTTTTTTTGAGGGATCTATTTCTAAATTGTTAAGGGAAAAGGGCATCGATGAATCGAGAGAACCAATAACAACTAGTTTGGGTAAAATGGCCGGTTGTTTATTTGGTAGTGGTTTTATACTATCTATTTTTCTTCTGTTTGGTGTTCGGCCCGACTTCGGATAATACGGTATGCATAACTCAGGAGTTTTCTACCGTCTCGCATACTATCAGTGGTAAGTCCTTTTACTAAATTTACAACAAACGCTTTGTTCTTTTTCTGGTAGAAAATTCATGTCATCGCAACGTTAATATTTGATCTATTTACTTTACTTTTCATATCACAGTCATTATGTATCTTGTACCCCTTTATGGATCGGCCACTGTGAAATCCATCGTCGAAGAATTGCAGAAACGACACTATATCGTCGGACGGCAAAAGGAGCTCTATGCCGCCCTCATCGCCGCACAGGCTGGTAAGCACGTGCTTCTGGAGGGTCCGGTGGGGGTGGGAAAGACCACCATCGCCCTGGCCGTTGCCTCCCACCTGAAGCGAAGGTTCATCAGGATCGACGGCGACGAGCGGTACACCGAACAGAAGCTCGCCGGCTGGTATGACCCTCCCCTGGTCCTTGCAAGGGGCTACACCACGGAATCCTTCATCCACGGCCCCCTCTCCCAGTCAATGACCCAGGGCGCCATCCTGCTCATCAACGAGCTGAACCGCATGCCCGAGGGCACCCAGAACGTTATGCTCACGGCCATGGACGAGGGGACTATCCTCATACCCAAGTTCGGGCGGGTCGATGCGCTGGACGGGTTCATGATCGTCGCGACGCAGAACCCCGACGAGTACATCGGTACTTCACAGCTCAGCGAGGCTCTGAGGGACCGGTTCGTCTGCATCGACCTGGGGTATCAGTCCGATGAGGAGGAGCGGCAGATCGTCAGTCTCAGGTCGCGCTGTACAGACGACGACATCATCGACGTTTCGGTCACCTTCTGCAGGCAGACCCGCAGGGAAGAGGAGATAAGGCGGGGCGCGTCGGTAAGGAGTGCAATCGATCTTGCCGACATCTTCTACACCGCCCACGGCAGGTTCGACGACGATCCGGGCCGGTGGATAGAGGCGGCAGAGCTCGCCTTTCTCACAAAGATCGAGCTCCACGACTTCTCCAA
>SMTZ1_10009848_pt1 | contig 13536 bp, 23 predicted proteins | sample DeeMarSWOR136_30_FD_25667 | JGI IMG/M metagenome (IMG submission 25667) | reverse complement strand
GTCGTGGAGGGAATATCGTTCTGTCTCCCCTCTCCTCTTAGTACTACACTCTTGGATATCTGGACAAAGGAAGACCCAAAATTGAATTTACCTCTCAAGATAACCTCATTGTAGTTGTCTACGGCGTCCTGAACCGCTTGGGCGTCAATATCCGGTCTCTCTCGACCAACAACCACAACACTTTCTGATGGTTCAAACCTTCTAGTAAATCGTCCGCGTATAACCCTTGTCACAGAGGCAGTCGTCCTCTGTTCAGCTTCATCCCAATAGTGCAGAAAGAGTTCCCTACACCATTTAAGAGAGGATTCATCCGTTGTAGTGAATCCTTTGAAATCAAACTGACCATCAGGGGTCGGAAGAGCCAACATGCATCGAGTGTCAGATACAAACAAGTATGCGTTGACCTCGTCGACCATTTTCTGTTCCAGCAACGGGGTGTGCCTTGTACGACTCAGGGCCTGAGTTTCCTCGGTCGTCATGGCGTCAAGGTCTGGGTTGAGTATGCGTTCTATCGGCTCGATGATCCTGAGTTTGACTCCTCGGTCAATTGCTTCGACGATAGTCGAGAGGGAGTTCATGGGGAACTGGTCGACGAGACCCCAGACGTATTCCTTTGATTCCTTTAGGAGGTTATCGGTGTAGCGGATGAAATCCATCGGGTTCATTATCTTAACGCTTACACCGAGTTCGCCTATCCTCTTTACGAAACTCGTAGGGATTTTAGTAAGAGTATGGTCCAGAAAGTATTCTCTATTAACTGATAGGAATTTTAATTCTTGAAGGAGAAGTAGAGACGTTTCACCGTATGGAGTGAGGGTGTAATAACCTTCGTTGTTTCTCTGAATGAGGCCCGTGTCTTGGAGCCTTGAAATGTGCCTTCTTATCTCAGGATAAGTCAGTTTCAGTTCTTTTGTCATATCGGTAATACGCATCGCCCTTTCCTGAACAAGAAGGAGAATCCCATGTCTATACTCATTCGATATTTCAAAGAGGAGATCATGGAAGCGTTCAAGCTCAGACACTAGTAACTGACCAATATTTACTTTGAAGTACTAGTATTATTTTTTTTAGATCGATCCTCCAGAGATCGTTTATAATCATTCGACTTTTCCCAGCCTGAAGGTTCGGCCAACACGATGCTTGAAGCAACGATCGTCGATCACACGTTCTCCGTTGAGATGAAGTCTAAGAGATATGTGAAGAGTATCTCCATCTCAGATATAGCCCACGATAGAGTGCTGTTCGAGGGAAACCTTGGAGAGCTATTGGAATTATCCATTGTGGAAGGAAATGTCTTGGAGCTCGTCGGCGCCAACGGTGTACTCAGAGTGGCTATTACTAAGGAGCAGCTGCAGAAAGCACTCAAGGTATCATCGCTAGCCAGACCTTAGCTCCGAGGTGGGGAGCTTTACAAGTACCAAGAAGAAAGGAGAGTGAAAAAAGGATGAGAAGTAAAAGGTTAGTTGCGTTATTGGCATTAGTTTTAACACTGACTTTGTTTCCCATCACACTGGTACAGGCAAAGAAACCTCTTAGATCTGAAGTAGATGGATGGTCGGAACCCTTTGGATGGGGTGCAACTATTACCAGCGGATCCTTCGAAGGATATACAATGTTATGGTACAATAAAATCGCTGAATTTAGAAAAGCAAATGTATATTTCTTTGAAGAATGGGAAATCTGGGATGGTGATACCTTAGTCTTAGCTGGATTTGACGAAGGTGTGACCAGACTTAAGAATGGTAAGTTTACTGGAAACGGAAAAGTTACTTATGCTATGGAGGGATTGGAGCATTTGATCGGTCTCAAGGAGCACATTGGTGGCGTTGTTGACTTTGTTAGCCCAGATCCGACGACATGGACGTTTACGGCCACTGTACAAATAAACTAACTCGAATCATGGATTTCACAAGTAAAAAAAGGAGTGATAAAAATGAGTGAGCAAGCAAATATTAGGGCTGTTAAAAAAATGTATGAAGACTTCAATAAACGTGATATGGATAAATGCTGGTCTCTGTTGTCTGAAGATTTTGTATGGGTCGACCCATTTGGAAATAAACACGACAGGAAAGGAATAAGGGCGTTCTATGATAACCTATTGTCAAGCTTTCCAGATCTCAAAGTATGGGAGAATCGAATTATCTCTCAAGGCGATGCCGTTGTATCAGAGTTCTATGAGTCCATGACGCACAAAGGAGAGTTCCTAGGTGTGCCTCCAACCAATAAAAAGGTGGAGTTCCAAGGAGCTGAGATATATGAGTTCAAAGATGGAAAGATCAAGCACATAACTAATTATTGTAACCCCAACAGAATCGCAGATTCATTACGTGGATAAAACCAACACCCTCTTTTTTATGGTTCAAGTACTATCTTTTGGTACAGTAATAGTATCCATGAATAATATCCAAGGACATTGTCCAAGCGAAAGTTATTTTAAAAAATTGAACTAACATTAAAAGTGATGTGATTGCTGATTATAGAAAACATATCTAGGGAAAACTTAGAACCCGCGTTAAATATCTGCTCCAGCAACAGACCATTCGCACCTATAAACGATCCAATACTGGTAAAGGCAATAGACCTTAAGAGGCAATGGCTTCTTGAGATGCTGGAAAAGCACGGATCCTGCATGAAGATAGCCCTCCTAGATGGGAAAGCTGTAGCCCAGATTCTAATTTATCCTGAAGAGGCGATACCTTACATTCATAACCCAAGGGAAGATGCGATATACTTAAAGTGCATATTCAACAACCGCCCAGAGACCCGAGGAAAAGGCATTGGAAGAGCCTTGATAAAATCACTAATAGAAGAAAGTCAACAAGGTTTAGACTGCCTGGGAGGAAGACCCAGCCAATTCATCGTGACGAGACCTTTCCCACATGAAGGGGATTTGCCCCTCGCTGATTTCTATGAAAAATACGGTTTCAGACAGGGCCAGCAGGAGATGTTCCTCGAGATTAAAGGTAAATATGTGCCAATGAAGATTCCCGAATTAAGTCCTTTACCTGAAGACCGAGGTAGAACAGTTATTACATACAGTGTAGATTGCGAATGGGGATACTATTTTGCTATGAAAGCCCCTGAACTTATTCGAAGTAAACATCCTAATCACACTATTGAGGTTTTCGACTGCTGGAAGGAGCCTGAAGAGTACAAGAAGCGTGGCGGCGGTTGGATGCTGATAGCTGCAGGCATCCTAGTCAATGCACGTATCCCTGAAAACCCTTTCATATTTTGGGTCGATAGAGGGGCTTTCCTTCGAAACGTAGAAAAGGAAATGAGGAAAAAATAAAACACGTGTGCTTCCCCTAGGTCATCCTCAGAGTACCAATTTGGGAGCCTTTGAGAATATATTAGCAGAAAACGATATGAGTGGGCTTGAAATCATGGATCCCGATAAAATAGTCTTGATCTGTTCTCTGAAAGGACATATACCGGTTCTAAAGGAGGCTCAGAAGGCTTAACCATCCTTAAGATGGTTAGGAAAAACATCAGGTACGTAGTAAAAGATTTTCAGAAGTATCTGATAGACTAAGTTGTCACAAGTAATAGATTACCGATAATGCGCTCGTGTCGATAGTTTTAGCTATATGCCTAGCTGTCGTATATATTGGACTTCTCTGCCTCTGGGGTGCGAAGAATGCCGAGATATAGGCCTTCTTCCTCGAACAGTATAAGTTATTCTCCCTGGGTGTTGCCCTTGATGTAGTTGAGAACGACCATGCGCGTCCTGTAATAATTTTTAACCTGTCAAATACGCAAAGAGTGTTATCCTTTTTATGACATCTCTGTATTTTGTCACGGTTCGGGTTTTTTCGACGGTTTCATATTTGGTTACTGTCCGTGTCTTGTTGACGGTCCTGTATTCAGTTTCTGTTCTGTATTGGGTTTCGGTTTCTGTTGTCTCGTAGTCGTAGGTGATGTATGCATTTAGGCTGCCTGAGCCATCGGCCTTGAAAATAAATATTTTGTATGAACCTGCATTCAGGTGTTTGGTTGTGTTATCCCCGTGAAACAATGTAACCAGAAATAAGAGCACGTACAGCAGGCAAGCCGAGCCTAATAACTAATTTATGATAGAAAGAATCCCAAGTCTCCTCGGTCATGATGGAAAATAGATTAATTTCCTCGGTACAATTCCAATAAATGTTGCATGATACATCTGTGGCTAGTGAAAAGTCCTCTAACCTGGATGTTGGAGCGTCCAAGGTGGTGTTGAGGTCGTAAACCGTCTGAGTTTTAGTTACATAAACTTCAACGGTGTATGGCACTTCAACTATGTATGGTTCCTGCTCTTCGTATGTCTCCGTTATGTTGTAGGGTTCCAGTTCTTCGTATGTCTCCGTTGTCTCGTAGGGTTCCTCTTCCTCATAGGTTTCTATTGTTTCGTATGGTTCCTGTTCTTCGTATGTCTCTACAGTCTCATAGGGTTCTTGAACTGTCGTGGGCACAACTGGAACGATGTAGGCAAAGCCACCAATCACGATCAATACGGCTATAACGCCTACGACTGTTTTTTCAATCGTTTTGGATCAAGTTAATATAAGTTACAAGGGTAAATAACTGTTTTTCTGATCGATCAACATCAATCAGTGACTTGAGAATATGAATGGGGTAGCCCAGAATAAGTTGAGATCATTGATTTTTCTTAGGAGGGATTCATAGAGATTTTGCGGTTTAATCGCATGTCTTTACAAAGAAAATTAGTGTCGAGGTGACAGAGGCCTCATGTATGTTTGCTTAGTGTGGTAAATAAATGCTCAAAATTATAGAGCGTGCCTCACGCTCAACGGATTATATTTGCCCAACTCGATTGAGCAGCATCTCTTAGAATTAATGTGTGTGACCATCCGTGTAATATACTAAATAATTGATACTCTGCTCGGTATATTCTTCGTTTAATCAGGTGTCTAGATAACCTTGTAATCGGCCTTAATGGCGTGGTTCGCGCGTCGGTAGGTGGTCATAAGGGTTTTGCGTTGTGTTTTTCGTGTGAAGCCTGTTGGTTGTGTCGTTTTTGGGTTCATGTCTCCGTTGAGGGGGAGGCTTCTTCTTTCCGTGTCTTATCTCTCTTGGCGGATGACGTTGAGACTTACCTTCCCCTCCTTAGCCGTATAGGCCTTGAATAGTAGGTTGTAGTAGCCCCTCTCGGGCGCCTTGAACTCGAACGACATCCTGGTTATGTTTGTCTCCCTGACATAGAAATCGTCTGCCTCTTCGAAGCGGAAGGACGTGCTCCCCGGGTCGTAGCATCCATGAGATGTGTGTGATGGCTGGGCTCAAGGGTTCGAATCCCTTCAGTGGCGCCACAACCCAAACTCTTGCGCTCTACCTTTCAAAACACACTTACCTACGTTTGATGAAGGGCATACCATTCAATCCTAACAACTCCAAAGGCACATTCACCGCGATTAATGGTTGAGAGGTCTGTTATGATGAGCATGCATATACTTTCAAGTAATGATTAAAAGTTGATTCGCCCCATCATCTGATTGATAGCAAGAATCAGAGGAGTAGGCGATATAATGATTGCTGAAAACGTTGTACTTCTCCTAGGGATCCTGATCGCAGTATTCTTGGGAGTAGCGATTCTAAGGAGGCTGCGCCCTGATTGGCCTCGTCCCTACCCTCTGTTTGAGCGTCCGCCAGAGTCTTGGAACCTGCAGTTTAACAGATGGCTGAAGTCCATAAAATGGTGGCACTACGGACTACTGCTATCTGTCAACTCGATAATTATCCGCCTCTATATGCAGTGGGTCTACGGCGGTCCGGGACAGTTCAGTTCTGGTATGCGCCTCATGTATTCAGTAGGTTCTTTCATACTCGCTGCGGTAGTGACGCTTCTCGTTCTATTGTTTATCTGGGGAGTGAAATTGCGAGACGTTGATTCAATAAGGTTTGGTGGACATTATGAAAGAGGAAGAGACGCATAGAAAGCACTCGAACTTGACACCAAGGGAGGGTGAAGGAAGTTGAAGTGCAAGGGGTGTAAGGGTGACGACTGGGAGTTGGTCCTTTCCGATGTCAGGCGTGGAGTGAGGATGCCGGTTATCGAAGGTAAAGTACACCTCTGGCAGTGCAGGAACTGCATGAGGGTTGTAGCAGCGACGGACGAAACGTATCGCACAAACGATGAGGTCTAGCTCGCGCGTAAATCTTATTCGATGATGATTTCACATCTTGCTGTTAGGAGGTTCGCGACTTGAAGGAGAAAATTCGTATGGATCTCGTGGCACTGGGAATAGTATTCAGCTTAATCGTCCTTTTTGTGTTTGTCGCACTTCCAACGCTTTTCTACGATTATGCAGAGGCCACTTATCTCGTCGTCTCAGCGATTCTGTGCATCGAAATACTAGAGCTGATGATACTGATATACATGCTGACCCGAAGGTCAGGATCCCCTGTGTAACTCGCGCAAATGGTTTCTACGCGGTCTCTCAACCGTTCGGGTCTTTACGTATCCTGTCGAGGTGACCCCCTCCCCCCTCATAGACTATTGGAACGTCCGCCATTATACCGACGCCAAGAAGATCTTGAGGGTACGCAGACATACCGTTCAAACCCTCGGGAACGCTGAGAACCATGGTAACATTTCGGGGTGCATCTACACATAAAATGATTGTGCCATTTGGCGAATAGCGTATATAGTCGTTGAATATGGGAACGGGTTCGCCCCATCCTACCCCGCGTTTGGATGAGTTTTCGGGATCGAGCCTGATCTCCGTCTCCTTGAACTCGGGAACGTGAGGGATCAATTCGAGCTGGATTGGATAATTGATGATTTTTCCGGGGCTTACTATTATCCTAGCCGGCGTCTCTGACACGTAACTTACGTTCACATATCCTTTGAACCCGTGTTCGAGAGCCAGTTCAGGGTCAAGGAGATCACGTATGGACCATGTTCCTATTGGAACGGTTTTCAATAATCGTGATGGAGACAAGAGAATAATTGCCACTAGGATGAGAGCCGACAAGATGAGAATTCGATCTGATGTATCCGTCATTACAATATGTTTACACTGAACATTATATTATACTATATGAATAGTACAAAATACGCGCGAGGTGGCGAGACCTGCTCTGCTGCGAAAACTGCGAGGGCGACGGACCAGAAGCGGTCGCTGGAAATTTATAATAGAACTGTAAGAAACAGTTAATAGTTGAAGGCTTGTGTTCTCAAAGAAGCCCAAGACGGTTTTACTGATTCTCCTCTCGTTGTCACTGCTTCTCGCGGGGTCAGCGTACCTAGTATTTCTACACAGCTGGTTTCCAAGCCTCGTGCCTATGCACGGAGGCGGCGAGAGATTCACGCTGGGTGAATATAACAACTATTCCGCTCAATTGCCCTGGTCGGCCTATTCCAGGCTCCATCTATCCCTTCAGGCCAATGACACGATTGAACTCTACAGGGACGGGGACCATGTCTGTGATTGCGTCAAATATGAGTTGGTGCTTGAACGTGGAGAATACGTGGGGCTCACGATGAAGTCGAACTCCCCTGTTAGAGGTTTTTTTACGGCAAGACAGGAAATTCCCTTAGAACACCAGCTTTTAGCATTCGTCATGATCTTAGCTGGTCTCGTTGGTTTAGCGCTATCAATTGCTCGCGTGCGTGCTCATTAACTTACAGCGGTGACGCGCGCGCATTAACGGATAGTATTAATAAAAGAGTGAAAAAATTGGTTAATCTGATGAATTGGGAATCTTTATTTCAATGGATTGAGAGTTTAGAAAAATACAATGGATATTTTATTTATCAATTGGTATTTTGGATAATTATTCTCGGATTAGTAATGGTTTATTATTTTTTAGAAAAGATAAGGTATATTATAAGAAAGATAAGGAAAATATTATTTTGATTTATTTTATTGAAAGCCCGTTTTGGATTTGAAAACTCGATATATCGCATGCCTTAATTGGTCTCGCGATGGGCCTCGAGGGCGGTGGTGGGGCCTGTTCCGAGGCGTAGACGGCGAGGGCGACGACCCAGAATCGATCGTTGTAGATGCCTTCGGGGTGGTTGAACAGTATCTTCCCCGACTTGGATAACTACTCGCGCTTGAATCCAAGTAGAATCCATTGATTTTCTAACTCTTTGGTACGCACGCTCTGATGAACTTTCGTTTTATCCGTGCGAACAAGTAAAAAATAACTTTTATCCTCAGATTGTACTATTTCTCGAGTTGAATCTATGTTAAAAGTTGGAGCTGGCGTGATTCTTATCGAAGAGAACAAGGTTCTACTGGTCAGGGGGTCATATGGTTATAGATTGTGGACTCAACCAAGAGGCTTTTGGGAGGAAGGCGAGACTACGAAGGATACCGCCGTTAGAGAGTGCTTTGAAGAGACCGGATTAAAAATCATAATAAAGGACATAATTGCTGCAATAGATTTACGCGTACATCGTGGAGATAAAATAGAGCAAGAGCTGTTCCTCTCTTATAGCGGAGAAATTATCGATAGAAAGGCGATGGGACCTCGTGGGGAAATAGAAGAGATAAGGTGGTTTCCCATAGAAGAAGCAGTAGAGAGCCATGAGGTTAGTACTTCAACGAAGATTGGTATCATAAAGGCTACAGGCATGAAATTAGAGATAGACTTGGCTGTTCAGATGAAAGATGCACTTTGGGAAGTTATTCCATAAAAGGCGAGGGCTTTCATTCGCATCTGAGTGGTTTAAAAAAAAGATAGGGGACGGTTCTTATTGACACTCCGCGCGCAAATTTTAAGGATCTAACATTTGTATCTCGCCAAAGGTTTTGAGGGTGGGGGCATCGCCTGTTCCGCTGCAAAAATAGGGAGTTCTATTGCCCAGAATCGGTCGTCATTCGTATACTGATGCAAGCGTATACTTTCAAGTAATGCTTAAGAGTTGATGTACCTCCTATCATAACGCAATTGAGGTCTCAAGTCAGCCTAATCGCTCTGATGCTACTGGTCGTTGGAGTCTCAACGAGAGGATTGGCATTCACGCCCATGCAAAGTAGTGAGGACACGCTTGGTATCAGGGTCTCGATACACCCAATCATCAGTAACAGCGGAGTGGACGATAGCATCTTCGTTCAATACATACCCGTTAAGCAGGCGAGTTCCCGGGTGACGATAACCGCGGAGATATGGAGTTATGGCAAACTGGTTGAGAGCTACTCTCGCAGGCACTTCTTCTGGAACCCTCATCAGTGGGGTGGCTTTAGTCTTGACTTCCAGGATCTCAGGGTAGGCCCTTACAAGATAGTCGTTACCTTCGTAGGAGATGAAGACGAGACCATCAGCCTGTACGGTAGTGATAGGAGGGATAAGAGACTCATCGACGTTGGGGCAGAGGCCAGGATTGTCAAGAACGTCTTCAACCTTCCCTCTTCCTTCTTCTCAGTTCCATTAGCTCTTTTCATGGTTTCAGTTGTCCTTGGGGTCTGGTATCTCAGAAGATTCCCGTATCAGAGGGTCTATCCTCTTTGCAGCGATGGGCGCTATGGGTGAGAAAAGACGTTATGAGTTCCTTCTATTCCTTACGGTTATTTCCCCCCTTTTGATCATCCTCATAGAGTTGATTCTGTTTGAGATCAACCCTTTAGTTCGATTAACTAGCGAGTGGTCAAACCTTCCTACTCTAAACGCCAGGTGGCTATATGGGGGGTAATCAGTTAAAGATACTCGTAGGTTTAGGGCCTAAGCATGCGCGTATTGTTTTTTCTCTCCTTATTATCTTAGCGATCTCCACCACTGTCAGCATATATTCTTTTGAATCACAGAAACGGGTCTTGGAAATACTTAGAGATGAAGAGTTCGTCGCCGAGAAGATTCGTGAGGAACTGGGTAGCGAGTTCGAGTTCATCGTACTGTATAGACCAATGGATATTCGAGAAGAAAACAATGACATAAGGGACTGGGTCAAACACCATTCGACCTCAAACTTTGTGAGATTCTTCATTGCGTATCTGGAGGATCCCGATGCTACGGATTTAGCCGAGAACGAATTCTATTTCGGTTTTATCGATGCTCGAGGAGGCGTGTATACTTTGCCGAAAAATTATCTTTTCATTTAATGACGCGCGTAATAATCAAGTGAATTTTTACACCTTATTCCCTCCTTTTCTAAATTACTCTCGCGATTGGCCTACTCGCTGGTTTTACCTGTTCTTAAGCAGATACTGCTAAGGCAATAACCCAGAAGTGGTCGTCATGGGTTCCATCCGGGTGATTGTACAAGCTTTTTCCTGACTTGGGTAGCTCGAAGCGCTCGACGTTGAGTTCCTTAAAGAACTCCGGGTTGAAGGGTACGTGGAGAAGGGGTCTGAGGCTCATCGGGTTTCGCTCCTCGCTGCGCACGAATTTCTCTACTACTGAGAAGGTTTTTCTGCCTTGCATGCGACTGTAATTGATCTGAGGGACTCCTTTGAATCTGTTGAGAGACATTCCTCCAGGAGACGATCCACCCGAGACACTCAACGTGGTCATTGAGGTGATCAGCAGAACAAGAGACAAATACGAATACAGCCCCAAGTGGGAGACATTCGTGCTAGATAGGGTCCTACACTCATCCGTCATCTTCCCGGTTGAATACGGTTTCATTCCTCAGACATGGTTCTTTGACAACGATCCATTGGATATCATGGTTCTCTCCTATGAGCCCCTTGAAATAGGCTGCATCATCAAGGTTAGGCCCATCGGGGCTCTCATACTTGAGGACGAAGAGGGCGAGGATCCCAAGATCCTCTCAGTTCCCATAAGTGATCCTAGATTTGAGGGATATGAGAAAATCTCAGATGTCCATCCACATCTTCTAAAAGAGATAAAAGAATTTTTTGAGACCTATAAGCGGTTGGAGCCCAGCAAATGGGTTAAATTCAAGGCCTGGAGGGATGCTGAAGAAGCCAGAAACATAGTTGACTACGCCATTAATCTCTACAGAGAGACCTTTACACGCACGAGCTAGCAAAAATACTCATTTAATTACATTATCCATGCTACTGGTCTACTAGCTGTCTGCGCGCGCAGTCAGAATGGGGCCCCCACTCAGTAATTTTTTTACCCTAGCCAAATATTCTTTTACTGATAATAAATGGTTCGACATGAGCCCCGAGAGATGGTGAGCCCAAGATACGTGATCATCGGTCTGCTCGTCACCTTGATCTTGGGGGTCGGTGGTGGGTTACCGATTCCTTGGATGAGAGTCTTATGGAGAGCGAACTGGGTCCTCTTTATGTTCGACTGGGTGTTCTGGACGATAGTCGGCTTCGCAGTTGACGATCTGGCGCCCAAATTCAAGCACCACGAGGCGATTCTGGGACATGGATGATGATCTTGCGCGCACGCAATCGAGGATGTGCAGCGCTGAGTGAGTAGTATGAGAATCCACCGAAGAGTCTTTATCTTTGCCATTTCTGCCGGGATGGTTGTGGGAGTGATCCGTGGCTACAGGATGTTCCTCGCCGTTTTGCTCGTAGATCGGTATGGTCTTAGTATCTCACAATACGGACACTTTTTGAGTATCTTGAGTGTGGTGCAGGGCATACTGATCCCCCTCATTCTGTTCGTCGCTCTCTATCGGCTGGGTAAGAGGATCGACATGAGCAGCACCTATGTCGATGTGAGTGTCTCCCTGTTTATCGGGTGTGCACTGGCGCACTGCTTCGGATACGTCGTGGGTTACTTTATCAACCCGATAGGGCGTGAAGTTTGGACTTCAGAGTGGACTTCGATACTCGTATTAGCGGCGACGTATGGTTATTCGCATGGTCTATCCCTGTTCTTCTTGGGCTTTACAGCTATCGCTCTGGCTTATTTTAGGAGCCGAGAAAGACCAGCGGAGGAAGTGAGATGTGTATAAATGCTAAGCCTTGGTGGTGGAAGCCTCTCTGGATAGCTGTTCTACTTTCGACCATCGCTTTAGGCGTTGTGGATTACTTTCTCTTCCATGTTCCTCTAGAGAGAGTGGCGGGCGCATTAGCGATAACCCTTCTGGTGATAGACGTCTCATATTACATCCGCATAAAACCTTCCACGAAGGTAAATAGGGCGACGTACATAATGCTTGGGATATTTGGAACTTTCCTTGTCACCCTCTTCGGAGGTGGATTCATCATTCAGGCTATTGACTCGCCCTCTATCCCTACTTATCTGGGGCCGTGGCTTTCATTCATCGTCCTCATGATCGCTTCTCCAATAGCGGGCGCGTTCATTGGTGACCAGATAGGCAAGCGAAGAAACTATCGCCTTCCGCTGAGCCTCGGGGAAGAGATCATGCGTGCCAGGGAGGACCAGCGGAGGGAGTGAGATGAAGTGTCCAAATTGTGAAGAAGATATGGAGAAAGGGTACGTAATAGCCTCTGGTGGAGCTATATTTTGGAGTGAGAAACCAAGGAAATGGACGACGATTGGTTTTGAGCATCTTATTCTTGCTTCTCCTATATTCAGTCAGGCTAATGTTGAAGGTTATCGATGTTCCAAATGTAAGATTGTCTTATTTAGCTACGAAAAAGAAGGGGGTGAGATAGTTGGTTGAATGTACCATGAAAGACATCTTCAATGTGGGTTGTATTATGTGGATAGCAGGGCTCATCTCAAATGTAATAAAAGGTATCGCTCCACCCATTATGAGAGCACTTGAGATTGAAACACAAACAGCTGGAATCCTCATAGTAATCTACACATTGATAAAGTTCTACGAAGACGGCAGGAAAAGATAGATGGTTGAATGGTGGGCATGGGTACTCGTTGTTATTGCAATACTCATATTTCTCATCGATGGATTTTTTTCATCGAGGAGATTCGAAAGAGGCGAGTATGGATGGTATCGTAGTGGTTGGGATGGTGCGAATGCTAAAGCGCATTGCTTTCTTTTTACTGGTGAGCGTGTGCCCCGTATATCGTTTAAGACATATTATTCTTTCTGCAGGGGAAAGTACATGTCCTATTCAGGAAACTGGGAGAGAATCGAAGACCCGAGTCCTGATATTATGTGTACAACGTGTATGGATATGGTGAGGAGAAAAACCACGACGAGGTTTCATCTCCTCCCCTGGAAGAAAAGCGGAGAGAGTGAGATGAGCTTTATGAAAGCTCTTCATTGGTTAATTTCGTCGGTTCTTGTCGTTTCTTCACTGTGGATTGTGCTATTTGATTTGAATGGAGAAGCCCTTGGGCTCTCAGTTAACCCTCCGTTGTTTACCATTATCGCTATTCTTGTGTTAATCACATTTGGTAGCGAATTTATTTTGAAGCTCTGGCGGAGGGAGTGAGATGGAGCTGCATAAAAAACTCGAGATGATTTTGAGTGATAGTTGACGCAATTTTACGAGTATTCTGCATCATTGTCGGCGGTTTAATATTCATTATTGTTATGGTTGGTGGTCTAATGGTGTTTACGAGGGAATTTGGACATGACCCCTGGGCTCTAGCTAAGAGAACATTCCTTGGAAATTTTATACTTGTTCTTTTATGGGGTGCCACCACTGGATTTTTATTCATCTCTCCGACCGATGGTTGGGTGGAGATTATAGTTGAGTCCCTAGCTGTTAGTCTAATATCAACGGT
>SMTZ1_10005711_pt1 | contig 13538 bp, 23 predicted proteins | sample DeeMarSWOR136_30_FD_25667 | JGI IMG/M metagenome (IMG submission 25667) | reverse complement strand
CCATTATTATCAATTCGATGTATTTCCAAATCACGAGGATCAATTTGTAATTCATTTATAATATAGTTTTTAAATTCTTTAGCAGATTTGAATTTATTTTGAATTCCTCGGCCTCCGTACCGATGGTAAGCTCGATATTTTGGATTATTACAACGTTCTTTAATATGTTTATTTGTTTCTTTAATACGAACAGGTTTACAAATTTTACAAACTTTTTGATTTTTTCCTGTAGGAAGATATTCTTTTTTACAATTTTCGCATACTCTACTTTTCATAATCACGTTTTTTCATATATTATAATTCCTACCAACCCACACACTATCAGCCTAATTTATACTATACCGAATAAGGCGGGGCTTGTGTTGTGGGCTGGTTTTTGAATAAAAGATTCTACCCCTACGAAAGTCACTTTAATAAGTTTTTTAATTTGCCGACAAATTGATAACCCCAACGTTCAAAACTCTTTTGTCCTTCGCTCAGTGAATATCCACCTCTATCAACACTATATAATTTTCCATTTACATAAACAATAAATCTCCATTCACCATCTTCATTTTTAGCCACATCTCCTGCCCCAAAAATATGTTTTGATTCTGGTGGTTTTGTCTCAATTCCTGCTTTTTTCAGAGCAGCTACAACAGTATCCTCTGAAATTTCAACACCATTACTTAATTTAATCATTGACATTTTTACCCCCTTAATTTTCAAAATTTTTCCTTAATTAAACCTTGTTCTTCAAAAATTTTCCACTCTTCTGGCGTTAAATAAACCATCTGTGGAATATCAGGAACATAAAAACCCCGATAGAAAAGTTCAGGACAAACAATTTTTAATTTTATTAATTCTTCGCATACTCTTGGTTGACTAATTTTCATTTCTTTTGCAATTTGGTGTTGTGTTTTCCATCGCCCCCAATGAAGATAACATTCAATTGTTCGTGGTGTGAGGTTGTATTTTTCAAGAAAAAATTCAACAACTTTTTTTGTTACTTCTAAATCTTTTTTAAGACGTTTAGATGCAAACTTGAGAAATTTTTCATATAGTTTCAATTATCCCCCCAAAAATGAAATTACAGTATCCATAATTATAGGCAATTTATCGTTTTTACACTCATTTTTTAGTAAATTTTGGTTATTTTTAAGCTTTACTAATTAAAAAATTTTCACTTTTTATTTCCGACTGTAATACCTATATCAATTTTTTGGATTACACCGAATTTAACAAGGCTAAATCCTCTTTTTTAGCAAAACCTTTAGTCCGAGTGAAAAAACCTTTATCAATTCGTTTAACTCGGAAACAATGGTTAAAAGCATAAAGATCATTTTGGGTATAAGCAGGTCTATGAATTGACATTAGATTTTCTCCGATTTGAATTGTTTGATTTGACATTTTTTCCCCCTAACTTGAAATTTAGATAGTGGCAAGTTTCCCTGCCACTACCTTCCCCCATTCAATAATTACAATCACCTCGGCGAGTTATGGTTCAATATATTGTACTCCGGTAATATCTACTGTTATTGAGTCCACAGTATTAGGTACGTCCAGAGAATCACATAGAGCAACCCAATATGCTTCGTCTTTGAAATCTTCTTGACATAAAATAAGTGTGTACATTTTTCACCTCACTTTCACTTCAAATTTTTCCGTCTCAATTCCTCTGCCCTCAAATTCCTTCGGACAGCTACAACAATTTTCTTGGCGTTTTTTAATCCTGCCCAAGCAAACAAATCTCCGGTAATATCTTTGATTTCATCTTCAAGATTAATTAGCCGTGTTGTAACAGATTTTATCTTTTTGTCAATCTCTGTTTTGCTGCGTTTCATTTTTCCCCCTGATTTTCAATTCCTTAAATCCCCAAAATCGGCGATGGATGTTTTTGATTTCAAGAGGGATTTTTCGTGTCCATTTTAACAAACTCCAATAGTATCCTGCTACCGAAGAAACGGATATTTTCTCAAGACAATAATTCATTGCATAATTGTTCTCTGGTAACATCCCTTCATAATCCAAAATCGGCCAAGCCAATTCACTACCGACACGAGAAACAACAAGGCCGGTTTCCAGATCAATTGCATAAGTTATGTTCCGCATTTTTAGTCCTCCAATTTAAGCGTGATAAAACCCATCTTCTTCAGACCAACGTTTTAATACATCGTTTACTATTAAAACTTCTTTAATTGGCCTATCTAAACAATCCTCAATGTTTTCTTCTGATAAATAATCAATTGCTTTTGCTGATACACACAACCAAGCATCAAAGCCATAATTTTCACCAGTATAAATATCGTACCAATCAGCATTAGCAACGATTTTAATTCCTTCATCGGAGAGAAAATTTATATCTGGCATTGATACTAAGTCTGTTGGTATTTCATTCCCATATTGGTCTAACATTTTTCACCCTCCGCGTTTATTAAAAATATAGTTTTCCATCTTCCGTAAACTCATATTCATTCGCTTCAATGGTTTCAATAATAGATTTTTTACTTGTAAAATACTCATAATTTTTCCGTAGTTGATCATAAATCCAATCCATAAAATCTCGAAGTGTTTCAACTAAATCATCTTCCACATTTTCAGGGAGTTTTTTATAATAATCGTAGTTCCACTGGACAGTAAATTCTGTACAATATTTATGCGAATAGTGTCCTCGATGTTTAACAATTGCATACAATTGATAGAAACATCGTTTTTGTATTCTCTGAAGTTCTTTTGCTATCCGGTGCAATTCTGTATCTTTCGGTGCATAATTTTGTACAAGTTTAGCTGAGTTTTTCCTATACTCATAATTTCCCTCAAAACAAGCTCCATCCCCTTGATTCCAAAAACCGGAAAAATAAATATTGTTAATATCAATCCCCATAAGTTTACCGACTTCTTTGGCGTCCTCAATAATACATTCATACCAAAATTCACTATCCACATTTATTTCCCACAGTTTTTCAAGAGCTTTTTGTTGTGCGTTCTCTGATAATTCTCTAAATAGATAGACTTTTGTTCTTTTAACATCAATACGCATTTTCAAACCCTCACTTTCCTTTTAACAACCGTAATATCGGCGTTTGTTGTTGTTGTTTTTGGCATGAGAAACAAATCTTATGTTTCCTTTTTCATAATGCCCATTATTATCAATACGATCAATATCTAAACCACGTGGATCAATCTGTAGTCCATTTATCACATAATTGATAAATTCATTAACAGACATAAATTTAACTTTAATTCCACGCCCACCATAATATTTATAACTTTTACAATTTGGATTATTACAACGTTGTTTCATTGCATAAAATCGCTCACGCAAATAACCTTTAATGGTTTGTCGATATTTTTTTGTATATTGATAACGATCAAATCTATGAACCTGAAAATACCTACGACTATACGTTTTATGACATTCTTTACATCGCTCCATTAAACCGTTTTTACCAGTAGAGCTTTTATAAAATTCAGATTCAGATTTCCATTTTTTACATTTATGACATTGTTTCATTTTTAACATCCATAGAAACGACAAACAAATTGAGCATATTCTTTCAACTGTTTGTTTGCTTGATCCCGGCTAATATATTCCCATTCCACGAGTTTATTGAGTCGGGCTTTTTTTGTTTCGATTAGTTTTTTTGCTGATTCTGGCATTTTTAATCCTCCTACAATAAAGACAAATAGGCAGAGACACACAACAGCAACATTAATTTTGGTCGAAGATTATTGAATAACTTAAATTGATTGCAAATCGAGTTCATTTTTCTCTCTTATGGCATTGTAACAAGTAAAAATAATATTGATCCAATTTGTTGTACCTTCATTGTAAAGCATATCACAATTGAGAATAAAAGGCAAGAAAAATCGGATAGGAAAACAAGAATTTATGAAAATAATGTTATCGGACAGAGATTAATCGGCAAGAAAAATGCCGGACGATTGAAGGTACAACGAATCAACATTTAGCTGATTTGAAGTGATCGTCCGGCAAATCTATTATCGTCTATTAGCCCCGGTAAATCAAGCATAAAATATTCAAGAATCAACTTGACATTTATTCCGGTTGTATCAATTATATCAATTATTCAGTTTGTCAAGCATATTTATAAATCCAAGAATGTTCTTTCTTGGAAACGTAAAATGTTCTTGACACACGTCAAAAAACCAAAACCCTACAATCGTTATAACCCCTACTTTTTAACGATTATAACGATTATAACGCTTTATTTGAGTAGACTTGAGTAGAACCATGTCACTCAGGGTCGCTCAGATAAATCTTTATCGGAAAGAGACTTACGAAAAATGAGTAGACTAAGTAGACTTTTTCTATACTTAAGATGTGAGAGCGTATTCTACTACCCTACATCCCCCCCATATCTTCTTGACATATCCCCCCTTTTTCTGATCCTTTATATTTATTTTTTTCACATCGGTACTAAACAAGTCTCCTCAGTTTACTCAAAATCATAAATCCTTTAACAGTAACAATTTATCTGTGCAGACTTCAATGACACAGTCTTACTCAAGTTTCCTCAAGTTATACTCACTTCGAAAAAAGAAGATTTAAGGACAAAAATGGGGTAAAATGCCCCAATTTGTACTATTATGCTGTAAAATAACACTATCCTGCTGTGTCTGTGACATTCGATTCAGGTAGATCAGTTCTATTTATTCTATTTTCTACCCGATATTGCAGTTATTATCGGACATCAAGCTATAAGTACAGTATTGGCAAGTACTTACGCCAACACTGTCCTATAATGGGTGTTATGTTTCATTGGTGTTTATTGAATAGTTAAAAACATGCATAAAAAGGATAGAGTCCCATTATTATCGGACGGGGCGGGTGATACCTTTGTTATCGGACGCAATCTGCTCTCAAGGTGTAGTTCTTAGAACCCCCCAAAATCCCCCAATTTTTCAAAACTAAAAACCAAACTAAGACCTTATAACCCCTATAATCGTTACAGACCTAACACTATAATTGATATTATTGTTATAATCGTTATAATTGATACAGATATTAAAAAAAATATAAAAAATTTTGTAGATTTTGCTTGAGAAAACTCTGCTAAAATGGAAAAAATAGGCGTTTTTAAGGTACTTTAGCGATAAAAAGACATAATTATGGAGACTGTAAATATGTTTTAACATCCTGAGATTACTTGAGAACAGGTAGTGTAAAGGGTTTAAATTATTGGGGAACTGTATAGCAATGCAGTTCCCTTTTTTATTTGTTTGTTCGATTATTATTGATGAGGGAGGAGAATAATGCAAACCAAAACGGCACTTCGAGAAGAAAATAAAAAATTAAAACAAGAAAACGAGCAGTTTCGTTTCTGTTTGCAGTATGCCCTGTTTGATGTGGAGGCTACACGGCGGGAGAAAGATGGATTGAAAGCCCAGGTTGTGTTGTTAAGGGAGGAGTTGGCGGAGTTGAGGCAGGAGTTGGAAGATGGGGGGTTGATTGAATGAAAAATTGTAAAAAATGTGGGGGAACAGGAAAACGGATTTATGCAAACACATCAACTTGGAGACACGGAATTGGTGGTCAAGTTATTACAGAAGATGTTTGTGATAGTTGTTGGGGGACAGGGAACGAAGATAGACCTGGTATAAACTTACGCAAAGAAAGAAATAAAAAATGAAAGTTAGAATGAAGTGTTTGGTTTGCGGGGTTACGGGCGTTATTGACATTCCTCCGATTAAATGCGGCGAATTGGAAGTTGTGCCGGTCCCAGATTGTTATTGTAAAAAGTGCAAGATTCTGGTTGACCAGATTGTAGATGGTGTGGCGGAAAAAGAAGTAGAAAAAGAAAAATGATATTGTTATCTATTGAACAATGTAATGAACTTGCGGTGCCATTAATTTATTCAACAATGGGGGAAGAAATAGGTTCAAAAGCTGCACATGGATTCAATAACAGTGACAATAGTGACATTAGCGATTTATGGGCATTATTTGATGAAAACAAATTAATTGCTGTTTGTGGTTTAGGTGGAGAAATTTCTAAAAAGAAAGTGTGGTTGGGATATTTTGCAGTTCACCCCGATTATAGAAACAAAGGATTAGGAACAAAATGTTTAAATTTTATTGAAAATGTTGCTAAAGAACGTGGATATAAATGGATAATAATTGAAACTTACCAACATCCTACGTTTGAACCAGCAATTAAATTGTATAAAAAATTAGGATATAAAGAAGTTGGATATTTAGCGGATTATCTCGAAGATGGCAGTGATATTATTTATTTAAGAAAGATATTGGGCGGGTTTTAATCCCGAAAGCGGTAATCAGAAATATTGAAAAAATTCGAGAAGATAAGTTAGGAGCGGAATAAATGAGTGAAACATATTTAAGTGACAATAGTGGAAACAGGGTTCCTCCGACCCCTGAAATGGTGAATCCTGTGGCAGCTTCGGGAATAACACTTACTACAACTGCGGCGGGTGATGATTATGAAGAAACTTTGGTGGGTGGACAGTTATATGCAATTACCTATGTGGCAACAGCGGGGAAATGTATGTTTGCGAGTATAACCGGAGTGACATCTACAGCAGCTAATATTGAGTGGGTGTTTATGGCTAATGTTACATATATTTTCCGTATGCCAATTGGGAGTACAACCTTGTATTATGAAGGTGATGATACTGGTAAAAAAGCATATATAAGGAAACTGGCGTAGTAATTTATCAAAAATGATAAGGAGAGGAAATGAAAAGGCACGCAAGGATTCTAATTCCATTGATTGCGGTTTTATTTGCACTTGGATTTTTACAATTTAAACAACGATATATTGACTATAAACCACCAAATGTTGTTCAAGCAGCTACCATTCAAAATGAAAATAATTCATACAACATAAAAAAGATGGTGGAAGCGTCAGTAGTAATATATGACAAATATGGTGGTGGATCGGGGGTATTCATAAATGATAATATTATTTTAACTGCTGCTCATCTACTAAAAGATATGAAAGTTTGCAATATAGAACTTAGTGACAACACTATATTGGAATCAAATGATTTTTATATAGATGATAAAGAAGATATTGGTTTTATATTTGTAGAAGCCAATGAACCACATATTGTTAAAGTATCATTAACACCTGTGAATATTGGGGATACTGTTTATCTTGTGGGGGCACCTTTTAATAAATTTTTTAAGTTTACTTTAACTAAAGGAATAATATCTCATCTTGATAGAGATTTACCTGAATTAAATTGGGAAGATTTACTACAAGTTGATGCTGAAGGTGGACCGGGTAGTAGTGGCGGACCTTTATACAATTCTAAAGGTTATGTAATTGGCATGTATGTAGGACATGCTTGTAATGGTGGTGTTGGTATTAGTTTGTGTGAAAATAGTAAAAGCATTTTAGAAACTTATGAGAGAGCTTTAAGTTTAAGGAATAAGTAAGATGCCGGTAAGTATAAAAAAGAAAGATGGTTATCAAGTTAGCACTCCCGGTGGTGTAAAAGCAAAATCAACTACTAAGACAAAAGCTGAAAGACAAGCTAATTTACTGCGGGCAGTTGAACATGATTGGAAACCAACTGGGAAACCAGCAAGGGATGTAAAAGCTCGGCGAGGATTGGCAAGATTGGCTCGCAAGAAATAGTGAGGAGAAATTTATGCAAATTATAGCAAAAATTGGAAGTTCTGTAGATATAACATACCACGCTGCCAAACATACAACAGGTCTTATAGATGTAGTAGCAGAAATTTATGATGAGACACGAGCAAAAGATGTTGTGAATTTTCCTGATGTTACCTTAACTGAAATTGGGGTAACTGGCGTATATTATGGTTCATTTACGCCCGATGTGGCGGGTATTTGGACGGTAATGGTAAATAGTGTAACAAAATCAGGGCCACAAGAATTTACTATTGTAGTTGGTAATTATGATTTAGATGATTTAGGCACTGTTCTTGATGATGTGCAAACGAAAGTGAGTGATTTGTCAGACCCTTCCATGTTAGTGTAATACCTGGAATTGTTGTGTATAAAAAGAAACATGGTTAAGAAAATATTACAAATAATTTGTTTATTTATAAATTTTTGTCCTGATTGTAAATCGTGGATAAAGTTGGAAATGATAGCACCACATTGTTCTGCGGGAGTTTGTAAGTGTAATGACTAAAAAATCAAAAGAAAACGAAGAACTCTTGCAACTCGGCCAAAAAGCCAGAGCAGGAAAGCTTTTGTCAGAATACATTCGGGCTATTGGGGATGAGCGAACTGAACGGGTTGATGTTATTGTTAATGCCGATAAGGTTGAACCCCGGATAGTTAGCAAGGCTGAACGAATGGCTCGTGATATTTGGAAAGAAGCTCTTGAAGGGACAGATGATAAAATAAAATTAGAATATCGCAAACTTGTAATAGACCGCATTGAAGGCAAAGTTGGCACAGGTTTAACTGGTGCCGATATTGAGCACCCAGGCCGAAATGTACCCGATCGTGTAAGTGACATCAATCGAGATAGGTTAAATAAACTGGCTCAGAAAAGTGAAAAGAAATCAAAAAAAGCGTGAATTTTTATGTAGTTGTGGGGGGAAATGTAGTGGGGAATGTAAAGAGAAAAATTTGTTTAGAAAGAGAAACAATGGATTGAAAATTTGCCCCGGAGCTTATGCTAAATGATTGGAAAGGGTTTCTCTGAATTACCTCAACTTCCAACCCCGTTTCCGAGTGGAAGGCGTTATTGGAAGTGTCCAAAAACGGATTTGATTGTACCAAAATGGCACGAGGAGCATCTTGAGTGGCGGGAGAATTTTTTACGAAAAGCTGAGAATGATGCAATTTTACAAAAGGATTTACTGGCGGCAAGTAAAGAAAGTTTGCTTTTTTGGGTTAATGCTTTTGTTTGGACAAAACACGAACTTGAAACTGATTCAGATACAGGAAAGCAGGTGCCAGCTACAACAACTCATTGGCCGTTTAATACTTGGGAAATTCAAGATGAGGGTTTTGAATGGTTAGATAAGCGATTTAATTCGGGCGAAGATGGAATGTTTGATAAATCCCGTGATATGGGTGCAAGTTGGATGTGTTTAACTTACAACCATTGGCTTTGGTTGTTTCGTCCCGATACTCAAATTCGTGAAATGTCACGAATTGAAGATTTAGTTGACAGTCTATTAACTGATTCGTTGTTTTATAAACATGATTATATTAACACTTGGTTGCCAAACTGGATGTTGCCGCCAGGGGTTTTAACACGGGGAAAAGATAATCGCACTAAATTAAGAATTCATAATGTATTAAATAACAATACTATTGCAGGAGCAGCTACTCAAAAATATGCGTTGAGAGCAGGTCGGTGTGCTATTTTACTTTTGGATGAATTTGCCGCAGTTGAAAATGGTGAAGATATTCGTATTTCAACAACAGCAGTTGCCCCTTGTCGGATTGTCAATTCGACAACTGTTGGTGCTGGTACAGCCTATGCTCGTTGGAAAAATAGTGGGCAGATTAAAATATTTTCTTTGAAATTTTGGGAGCACCCACAAAAAGGTAAAGGTCGTTTTGTTTTACAAGACCCTGTTACAAAAAGATATGAAATTTCTTGCCCTTATATTGAACATAAAAAAACTCGTTGTTCTCCCAAAGAACTTGCTCAAGAAGAATATGGTGTTGATTTAGAGGCAGGTGACACATTTTTTGATTTATCTTTAATCGAAAAGCATATTGCATTATTTGCCCGACCGTCAAAAAGCAGTTGGAATATTAAACTAAAAGACGGAATTGCAAATGACCAAATTTGGAATATTTTGCGGCGGCGGGATAAAAGTGTTGTTTCGGCGAGAAAAGTTAAAGAGGGGAAATTAGATGTTTGGGTTGAACTTATCGACAATAGACCAGATCAATCTAAAACATATATTTTTGGCATTGATACAAGTAAAGGACAAGGAGCCACTGAATCGGTTGTTAGTATTAAATGTAAACAAACAGGGGAAATCGTTGCAAAATGGAAAGATAAGAATACTCCACCTTATGAATTCGCAAGAGTGCTTGTTGCTTTAGCTCTTTGGTGTGGGGGAGCAAACCCCCAACGGTTGCCATTTTTAAAATGGGAAAACAACGGGCCAGGATGGGATTTAGGTCGATTGTTGGTATATGATTTTAAGTATCCGTATTATTATTGCTCTGAAACAATTGGCAAAGTGGGGAATAAGAAAACAGACAAATATGGATTTCACGTTAGTCGGGAAAGTAAAGAACTTTTGCTCCGAGCTTATGAGCGGGCATTGAAACAGGGAAAAATATTTAATCACGATAAACAAAGTTTAGAACAAGCGAAATATTATATTTATTATCCGGGTGGGGGAGTTGGGCCTGCTGATTTAACTGATAAGACGCTGGCTGATAAATTATTACACGGTGATAGGGTGATGGCTGATGCTTTGACGGTTGAGGATAAAGAAGTTGCACAGCCAAAAAAGCCAAAAATTCAGGCACCATATCAGAGTTTTGGCTGGCGTTATCAGCGTTGGCGGAAACAAAAACAAAAATCTAAGGGCTGGCGTAAAAAATTTAGTTTTATTTGATTGAAAGAAAAAAATGCCAAAATTACTTGAACTTGAAAATCAAAAATTTGGGCGTTTAATAGTTCAAAAATTTGCTGGTTATAAAGGAAAAAGACGTTGTTGGAAGTGTATTTGCAGTTGTGGAAAAGAAACCATTCTTTCTACAAACAAATTAACTTCAGGCCAAACTAAAAGTTGTGGCTGCCTAAAACAAGATTATGTTGCTTCATTACGTTTGCCAAAAAGGGAAGCATCTTTTAATTATTATTACAACCAATACCGACAAAATGCTAAATATGCGGGACGAAAATTTGAATTAACAAAAGAACAATTTCGAGAATTGACATCTTCTAATTGTTTTTATTGTGGTTGTGTTCCTACTCAGGTCATTGCACACAAAGTTAAACAGCATCGGAGCAATGGATTATTTGTACACAATGGGATAGATAGAATTGATAATAGTAAAGGCTATGTTTTTGATAATTGTGTTCCTTGCTGCAAAGTGTGCAATAAAATGAAAGGTTCATTAAATAGAGAAAAATTCTTAAAACAGATTGAAAAAATTAAGAATTATCAAGAAGGTAATAAATGAGTATAGAATTGACAGCAAACAAAGTCGCAAACGCAGCAAAGGATGGATTCGAGAGACACCGTCGATTTCGTAGAGCACGAGCGATGTTTATTAAAGATTATGCGGGGGATTATTATCATAAATTGACGGGTTGGAGTGGTGAATATCCGATTAATTTAATCTTTTTGGCAATTCGTACATTGGTTCCAAATCTTGTAATGAAGGAGGGAGCGAATAAAATCACCACTGATATTTTGGCCCAAAAAGAATATGCTGAATTGCTTGGATTGGCCCTGAATAAATCACAAAAGCAGCGGAAAATGAAACAGATTTTGCGGGCGGGCTGTGTTGATATGTGCTTTGGTGATGCAATTTTTAAAACTTCGATTGCTGCGACTGGTGAACTTTTGCAACTTAGTCCCGACATAAATGTTGATCCTGGTCAAGTTTATACCGAGCGGGTTGATTGGGATGATTTTACTGCCGATCCACTTTGTAAAAGTTTTGATAAAGCTGCATTTCTTGGACACAATGTACGAATTGAACGGCAGAAACTTTTGGATATGGATGGTTGGGACCACGATTTAGTGCGGAGTTTGCCATTTGCGGGATTGCAACCCTTTGAAAATAATAGAGTTGAAGATATTACTCAACGAAACTCGCAAAATGTCTCAATGCACGAGCTACAGGATTTTGTGAATGTTGTTGAATTGTATTTTCCTGAAGCTCAAGCGATTGGTTATATCGCAAACCCATATCAAAGGATTTTATATGATTTCTTAAAAGTTGATGATTTTTATGGGCCGGATGAAGGGCAATATACTTTCGGTTCACTGACGCCGCCAGTACCGAACAATCCATTTTCTGTTGCCCCTGTTGGTGTGTGGCGAGATTTGAATGAAATTGCCAATCGGATGTTTAAGAAGATAATGAATCAAGCCGAGCGACAGAAAGATGTGATACTATATCAACCGAATTATGCTGATGTTGCTGAAGCTATTGTTGAAGCGTTTGATGGTGAAGCAATTGCTACTGACAATCCCGACATGGTCAAGACTGTATCGTTTGGTGGACAAAATACAGACAATGAGCGAATGGTTGCAACATTGCGAAGTTGGTTTAATGCAATGGCTGGTAATCCTGAACAAATGGCGGGGATTTCAACGGCAGGGCGAACAGAAACGGCGACAGAAATTTCAACGTTGCAATCTAACGCTGCTGTTGGTTTGCAAGATATGCGGGATATTGTTTATGATGTTGCGGCAGAGATTAGTAAAAAAGAAGCGTGGTATATTCATACTGACCCATTGATTAAGGTGCCGCTGACTAAACGAGTAACTGGCGACCAGGAAATTCAAATTTGGCTTACTCCCGAACAACGGCAAGGTGATTGGGCAGAGTTGACTTTTTCGATCGTTAAACGGTCAATGAACGTGGTGGAACCTGCGTTGCGGGCAAAACGAATTATTGAATTTTATACCAATGTTTTACCGGCGATTGCTATGACAGCGATGCAGAATATGCAATTAGGGATTCCTTTCAACGTTCATATGACAGCGATGCAGAATATGCAATTAGGGATTCCTTTCAACGTTCAGCGAGCGGTGATGCAAGCGGCGGAGGAACTTGGGATTGAGGACGCAGTGAGTGAGGTTTTCAATGACCCGACTTTTCAACAGCGGATGGAATTGTTTCAACAACTTGGCCCTAAAGATGCCGGAAAAGGACAAATAATTAGTCCAAAGGGGATTGCTCAAAACGAAGGATTCCCAATGAAGCACTCCATTTTAACACCAAATCAAGAATTCAATCAACAAAGTCAAGAAATAGCAGGAATTGCTCAATCTGCTTTCAAGGGGTTTTGATGAAAAAGATTCCATTAACTAAAGGTAAGTTTACATTAGTTGATGATAAAAATTTTGAATTATTGTCACAACACAAATGGCAGTCCCACAATAATTTTGGAAGAACTTGGTATGCCAAACGAACAATTTATGATGAAAAAGGCAAAAAGCAAATTCAATGGATGCACCGTTTAATAATGGGTCTTGAAAATGGTGATAAAAGACAAATAGACCATATAAACAGTAATGGCCTTGATAATAAGGAATGTAATTTAAGAATTTGTACTCAAGCGGAAAATTGCCGAAATCGGAAAAGAATTAGAAAATATAAAGGAATAAATTGGCAACTATCTCATTTGAAATGGCGTGCTCGAATTTGGGTAAATAAAAAACGAATTCATCTTGGATATTTCAATTCTGAAATTGAAGCGGCATTGGCTTATGACAAAGCAGCAATTAAATATTTTAAGAAGTTTGCAAAATTAAATTTTGCAGCATAGGAGCGTTTTAATGGCAAAAAAACCAAGTGAAAAAGAATTAACTGAAACAACAAAAAAGAGAATACGAAAACTTTTGGGAAAAGGTTATAGTCCAGCCGGAGCAA
>SMTZ1_10018857_pt1 | contig 13540 bp, 11 predicted proteins | sample DeeMarSWOR136_30_FD_25667 | JGI IMG/M metagenome (IMG submission 25667) | reverse complement strand
GAGTAATTTTTCCTTGCCCCATTTGGCGATATATATTATTGTGCTATTTAAGCGTTCCAAGGGTGGAACCGACCTCTGTCCAGCACGTCAAACCCAAGCCCTTCTTAATAATAATTAGGACAAATTGTTATTTAAGGAGATAAGCTTATGGCATCTCAAGGACTCCTGTTCTCAGAACCCTCAATTGCTGAAACATGCGTATGGTGCGAATTGTCTGAAAGCATAGATCCAGCAGAATGGGCAAGTTTGTGCCGTTATATCGGCACTCTAAGCCTAAAGGAGTTTGAATGTATTAGAAAGAAATTCTTGCCACAGCATAGTAGTGTCAACAACAAGCTAAATGGGATTTGTCATCACTCCGACAATTTGGTAAAAATTCCTTTGGTCAGTATAGGCCCCAGCGGGATAGGTGGAGAGTATCAGAGAGAAGCATAAGCCGCGTCCCACCTAAGCCCCAGTAAACGACTGAGCATCGGACTAACAATCCGATGCTCTGAAGTCACAACCTGTTTCAAAGACAGTACTTACAAACGCCCAAAAAGTGCGCTTACAAATCAGCTTACAAAGAAAAACAGTTGAAAAAGGCCCTAGGGCGACATCATACTAAAGCTTATTCGTACCGAGGCTTATAGAGATGCTTGCAATTCACCCAAGGAAGACCGTATGATTATGCTCAGTCCGGTGCCCAACTGCCCTGGGGCTCGGAGTTTGTTCTTGTTGAAATCAAGTCATTAAACTGAATGCGATGACTGAAATAGCATGTTCAATAGTAAAGCGAGGATAATAATGTCACGAAAAATATCAAGTTGTACAATCTGTTTGATCATGACCCAGTTGCTTCTGGGAAAGGACATTTACATTTCTCCAAATGGTAACAGCAATAGCGACAGGTCCGGCGTAATGGCGCTGGCGACGGCGGCGCGCATGGTGGAAAAACTGACGCTGAAGGTAGTCAAGGTGGATAGCGAAGAAACCGCCGGTTGGGACGGGAAGGGCACGAATGCAGTGGACGGCAATCCGAACACGATTTGGCATACGCAGTGGCAGGACGCCAGCCCGGCCCATCCGCACGAAATCATCCTCCAGCTCGATCCTCCCTGCAGAATCAAGGGCCTCACCTACCTGCCGCGACAGGAGATGGGCGACAACGATGGCACGATCGAAGGCTACGAGATCTACGTCAGCACCGATGGCAAGGATTTCGGACAGCCGGTCAAAAAGGGCGAGTTTTTTCCTTACGGCAAGGACAAGAAGATCGTGCTGTTCGAGCCGAAGCAGTGCTGCTTCGTCAAGCTCGTCGCGCTGAGCGAGGTGAATGGGCATGTGTGGACGACTGCCGCAGAGATCGGAGTGATTCAGGAAGACGAACAAGTTGCGCTGGATGAGATCGTCATCCGCTCCGGTCTTGCACTCGCCGCGCCCTTGCCACTTCCTCAAGTGTCCGTTATCCGCCCTGATCCTCTCGAGGCGCAGCTGGTGACTGGCACCTTTGCCACGCCGAAGGAGGGCGCCGTGCCCTTTCCCGTGGCGGACGCCACCGACGGCAAGCCGGCACGCGCCTGGACCGCCGTCACCGCTAACGCAAACGGCGTCTTCAAGGGTGCCAACTACACCGTCTTCGCTGGCGGCTGGGTTTACGCTACTGTGGACAGCGCAACGGAGCGAGTGATGCTCCTCGAAGCCTACGGCCACCGCAGCGTCTTCGTGAACGGCGACCCACGCGGCGGCAATGAGCTGTCGTATGGCTTCGTGCGCCTCCCTGTCAAGCTGAAGGCCGGCACCAACGAGTTCCTCTTTTCTACCATCGGCCGACGTCCCCTTGCCGCGAAGCTCGTTCCCGCACCCGCCGCGGCATTCATCTCCGATCGCGACATCCTCGCGCCCTCGCTCGTCGCCGGCCGCGACACCGACGGACCCGTGGGAGTAGTTGTAGTGAACGCCTCCGAGCAATCGCTTTCTGGCGCGCGCATCCGTATTGCAAGCGACCTTCCCGAGAAGGACGCGCGGGTCGACCTCGGTTTCATGCCCGCGCTCACCGAGAAGAAGATCGCGCTGCCCGCGCGCTTCACCTCTTCCACTGCGGGTGCCGCCGGTACTAGGCACTCCGCACAGGTGACACTCGCCGCGAACGACGGCACGGTCATCGACACGTTCAGCGTGGATCTGGCCACCGTCTCCTCCAGCGATCGGCGCGTTGTTACTCGCATCAGCACCATCGACGGCAGCGTGCAGTACTACGCCCTGGTGCCCTCCAACGCCACCATTGCGGACGGCGATCCGATACCCGGCATCCTCTTCTGCCTGCACGGTAACCAAAACGAAGCCACTTGGGTGGCCGAAGATTTCTCGCCTAAGAAAGAAGCGCACATCGTGTGCCCCACCAACCGAAGACCTCGCGGCTTCGCCTGGGAAGACTGGGGTTGCATCGACTTTACCGAAGCCGTTGCGCACGCACACGCGAACCTGGTGCATGACCCGCGTCGCAGCTGGCTCACCGGCCACTCGATGGGCGGTCACGGCACGTGGCTGCTTGGCGCGCGTTTCCCCGACGAGTTTGCGGCGATTGCTCCGACTGCCGCTTTTTTCAACGATTTCAACCCCAGTAGGGCTACTTCCGCCAGCACAGCACCCGCTGAAGATCCCGCCGAAGCTATGCTCCTGCGCGCGGGCCGCGCAAATTACATCCTCAGCATCAAGGAGAACTACCTCCAACAAGGCGTTTACGTTCTGCACGGCGAAGCGGACGAGGATGTGTCCGTGTGCTATGCGCGCGAGATGTTTAAGCAGCTCGCCGCCATCAGCCACCCAGACTTCCAGTACTATGAGCGCCCCGGCTCCCCACACTGGTGGAGCACAGCGCACGACTGGCCGGCGAAGATGCAATTCCTGTTTCGGCACGTGCTGCCCGAATCCAAGGACATTACCCGCGTCCGCTTCCGCACCTGGGCGCCTCAAGTGAGCCACCGTAGCGCATGGGTGCGCGTCCTACAGCAGGAAAAGCCATTCGAGATCTCGAGCGTGGACGTTTCCATGGATGCGGCCAAGCGCACCATCACCGGCACCACATCTAACGTGACCGCGTTGGAGCTGGTGCCGCCAATCGCACTGCCCCCGGTCGGCGCGACCTCCGACATCACCATCACGCTTGACGGCCAGTCCTTCACTATGACTCCGAAGACCAACACCCCTTACCTGCGGTTCCGCAGCGAAGAAGACGCCAAGGACAAGGTGGTCTGGGGCCTCGATCCCTCCTGCCGTAACGGCTCCAAACCCGCGCCAATGCCCGCCAGTGAGAAGACCCCAGCGCGGGGCGGCCCGTTCAAGACCGCCTTCGCGAACGGCTTTATTGTCGTGGTGGGCACGAAGGGCGACGAAGCCACGGATGCCCTCCTCATGTCTAAGATCCGCTACGACGCCGACCAGTGGTGGGTGCGCGCCAACGGCTGCTTCGAGATCATCCCCGACACCGCATTCGACCCGCAGCAGTACCCGATGCGCAACGTGATCCTCTACGGAAACCATGACCAGAACGCCGCGTGGTCGAAGGTACTCGGCGACGCCCCACCCCTTGACGTCTGCAACGGTGCGTTCATCGGCCCCACGTCACGGCACCAGGGCGACGACATCGCGGTGATGTTCGTGTATCCACGAGCCGACTGCGACCAGGGCCAAGTGGGCGTGGTGGCCGCCACTGGCACCAAGGGCATGCGCGCTGCGATGCGTACCTTCGTCTTCCATTGGACCATCGCAATCCCCGACCTTGTGGCCTTCCGCGTCGCCATGCTCACTGATGGTGCGGTGGGCGTTATCGAGGCTGGCTTTTTCGGCAACGACTGGAGCATCGACCGCGGGACGTGGATCAGGCGCTGAGGCGTCACTCTGTAAAGCTCTAGCGCAACGCCGCCAAGGATGCCTCGAGCACTGTCGGCGAAAGCCGGACTGCGGTCAATAAAGGCTTGACGAACAACAATGGTCTCGCCCTTGCGGTGAGTGGCAAGGGCCTCCTTGCAGGTACTTTCGGTAGCGTTTGGAGGCGGCCTATCTTTGACAACCGTCGGAACCCGTGTAGCTAATCAGGCATAAGCGGCGACTAATCTGGCGCGTTTTTTCACCGGAAAGATGAACCAGTATTGTCATGTACCCCGAAGAGTCATGTTTCGGATTAAACTTGATCATCAATGAGATTAAAGTAAGCTGTCCCACGGTGGTGCACGGTGTAGGACAAAATCAACATTAGTATATATCTTTTTTGTTGGATCTTATTAAAAGGCTCAAGTCTGGTTCGATATTTAACTCCAGTTAAATATTAAAATCCGCGTTGCCACAGTTTTATTAGGTATCCTGTTTTTTGTCTTGTATTCTGCGAAAGTTGCTACCCGGATACGCCGATACTGTTATCGGGCGATAAGTTATGGAACAGTGCTTTAGCCAGAATAAAACTCGATTCTTACATCTAAATCAACGAAAAAATGGTTCATCGCATGGTAAAAAACAGTGGAATATCTGGGATAGATCTGGTAACATAGGGATTTAGAGGATTTCGGAGTCTTACCAGCATGATCCGACCGAGGAGAGCGAATCCTATAATCTCTTGGCGAGGCAGCGTTGTTGCTTAAGAAGGAAGTCATTCACCAGGCAAATGAAGGCTAGTTTTGCTGATTGGCCAAGGAGCAATGAGGAACTGATATATGCCTGACGAGCACGACAAGAAACGGCAATTCAAACCCAAAGCGGTGAGCACTACAATCATCGACGACGTTTTCACCGACTCGGTAGATGTCGTAAAGACCGTGTTCAAGATCGATTACGATGCTTGTCTTGGGCGTCTTTGGGAAGCAAATCTGGAAATATATTCGATGCTAAAAGAAGCGCCAGACTTGGAATCTGCGAGGGATAAGACTTACAGCTATCTTGAACGAAGCGAACGAGCTGTTTTCAATGTTGACAACGACCTGCATATATTGGAAAAAGCGACCGTCCGAGACTGTATCAGAGTTTTTAAGAGTATCATCGGACCCGTTAATGAATTCCGAACCGGCGTATCAGCTCTCGATTGCCTATGGAAACTGGCCAGAGATAGGCGTGAGGAACTGACGAATCAGGTATCAGTCGGATTCCTTATGGAATTCATAAACCTGTTCCGAGGAGTAGCAGGCAAATCCAACATATATCTCGAATCAGGAGAGGTCAAAAAAGGGATTCCAGACTTCCTCCGTCTCGAAGGCAGAGATGCCGCCGAAGCACGCACTGAGATTCTGGACGATATGGGCTCTGTGGTCCGAAAGTACCTGCGTAAGTATCCCTCAGGCTTGGACAAGGAGGTCGTGACGTGGCGAGAAGAGAACCGCGCTCGGATATTGAAGTACCTGGGGGGGACCGAAAATGACTGGAACGATTATGTCTGGCAGCTTCGCCACGCCATACGGGACGCTACCCCGTTGCTCGACCTGATCGAATTGTCGATTGAACAGCAACAGGCCATTAAGAAGGCAATCGAGCGACGCATACCTTTTGGAATTACGCCATACTACCTGAGCTTAATGGACAGAAAGCTGTCGATTGGATACGATCACGCAGTTCGGGCCCAGGTCATTCCTCCGCCGGATTATGTGGATATGATGGCCGAACATCGCATGGATCGGGATGTCGTGTTCGATTTTATGGGAGAGCACGACACCTCACCCGTAGATCTCGTGACTCGTCGTTATCCCTGTATTGCGATTCTTAAGCCCTTTAACACCTGCGCTCAAATTTGCGTCTACTGTCAGCGCAACTGGGAAATTGACGAAGTACTGGCCACTGACGCTACCGCTGGCCCTGAGCAACTCGAACAAGCATTGGCTTGGTTCGACAAACATCAATCGATCGGCGACGTCCTGATTACTGGCGGCGACCCATGCGTGATGAAGGACGATTCGCTCAGTCGCATTATAGAGATTTTGGCCACAAAAGAACAGATCTACCGGATTCGAATTGGGACACGCACGCCGGTAGTACTGCCCATGAGATGGACCGAGAGTTTGATCAAGATTCTGGCCAACGCCCACGAGCCAGGCCGCAGAGAAATTGCCGTCGTTACTCATTTCGAGCATTCGTATGAGATAACACCGCAAGCCATGGGGGCGGTTCAAAAAATGCGTCGCGCGGGATTGAGTGTCTACAATCAGCAGGTATTTACTGTCGAGAACTCCCGCCGTTTCGAAACTGCAAAACTCAGAAGAGACCTTCGCGCCATCGGCGTTGATCCATACTACAATTTCAATATGAAAGGGAAGGACGAGACGCGACGTTACATAGCACCAATCGCACGCATTCTCCAAGAACGGAAGGAAGAAGCTCGACTCCTGCCAGGGTTGGATCGAACCGATGAGCCGGTTTTTAATGTACCCAAACTCGGTAAAAACCATCTCCGAGCTGGTCAGGATCGTCGACTAGTAATGATCCGTCCGGACGGCTGTAGGGTCTATGAGTTTCATCCCTGGGAGAAAAACATTGCTGCGCTGCCCCCTTATAATTATGTCGACGTTCCGATATATGACTATCTTGAGGAACTGGCAGCAAGAGGAGAGAATATTCGCGACTATCGCACAATCTGGTTTTACTATTAATCCGGCTTGGATTTGTTTTTTCGGATCCGGTACTCCGTTCTGCATTTGATAGATAGCAGCCGGTATTAGGTGAGGACGTTTCTCTAAAAGGTTCTCGTTCATTTAATTCTTGTCTCATACTTAGTATTGAATAGCTTCAGACTCAAGGACAGGATTTCTTACTTTCCCACCACCATTTTACCATTCTTCTCAAATTCTACCCTGTCAGGATATATTTTGAGAATCCTGAATCCATTTATAATGTCACCTTCATAGGCCAACTTCCCTTCAACAATTATACATGGTTCACCGCTACCAGAAATGCCAATTGCCTCTATTAGGGGAGTTCCTTTTGTGAAGCCTGACTCCGTTGCATCTATTCGATGAGTTCCTTCTGAGGAGTCTGAGTCAATTGCATCTATCCGAGAGATTGCTTCTGATGAGTCCGAGTCAATTGCATCTATTCGAGAGACTGCTTCTGATGAGTCCGAGTCAATTGCATCTATTCGAGAAGTTGCTTCTGATGAGTCTGGCCCAACTTGCACAGCTATTATGCTTATGAAAACGAAAGTAAGTAAAGCGAGCACAAACCATTTTGTCTGCTCTTTGCTTGTTCCCATAGCTCTGATACGCTGTTCTATATACCGTTTGCCATTCGCTTCAAAGGTTTCTATGTTTGCCAATATCTCTTTCTTTGACAAGCCTATGCTGGCAAGTTGACCGTAAAGATGCTCCTCACGGCTTAGGATATACTCATATTCAATGATTGACCAAATTATGTCTTTGAGCGTCTTCTTAGAGCTTCGTAGCAGTGACTCATAATGTCTGTATTCTTGCTTTTTTGAAGCGACTTTGGGTAGTGATTCAAGCCTTGAGACTAAAAGAACATTTAGCAGCTCATCCTCTGGAATTTCTGGTTCTCGACTCCTCATCTTCTTGTAAAGAGCAATTTGTGTGTTCACATCACCTTTATAGCTTAAGAAGGGAAGAATACTGCTCAGTATTCCTGAAGAAAGCAGTTTCAAATGAGTCAACATGCCCATACTTCTTCTCCAACCTTCAAACGCCAACGCTTTTTTTGTTTATCAGTATCGCTCATTTTTGATTCTCCTCTAACTATGACTGTCTCCTCCAAGCCACAAAGGATATTTCTGCCTGCAATATATCGGCTATTTCTGTTAAAGATTTAACTTGATTAAGTAATCTTTGATTGTGAACAGCGAAGGCGGTGTTTCAAGGTCTCTTAGCAGCCTGTCAACGTTAATACACTTGGACAATTCCTCATAGAAAGAATCAATGTTTGGTATCATCTCAAGTTGTTGTATATACTGAAGGCTGATTTGCTTGCGTTTCTTAATGGATATTGTTCCATCCTGAATCGCACGCCAATAATCCCCCAACAAAAAATGGGCTCTTGTCAACACATCCTTAAAACTACCGAAAACCTGGGAGTTGGGTTCACAGATATATGCGAGTCTCTTAACAAGTCTATCATATGTTTGAAGGTCCTTCCATGCCGTTAGTATATCACGGTGCAAGTCAAAATTCTTTTCCCTTTCAAATTCTGGTAATTCCCACGTGCCACTGAATTTCTCAAGTACCTTAGAAGCGATCAGAAAACCCGGTAGAGAGACAATCCTGCTCTGGCTGCTGTTCGTTTGCAAATAAGCTCTAAAAATCAGTGTTTCTTCTCCGCATCAAACCACCCAGGCCAAACAGAGAATTTATAACGTTCTGCGTCTGCGCAGCCAAGCAACAAGACCTACACCGGTAGTGCCCAACATGGGGGCATAGCTTTAGGGCTTCAAGATTCTTCGGATGATTGGTTTAAACCTCTCCACCCAATCTGGTATATGTGGCAAGATCAGAGACATCAAGGGAGTCGAAACCATTAGAGTGTATTTTGTGAGCGTTCCCAAATCAAAAGGCCATAGTCTCATCGAACGAACTGTTTTGTAAGCGTGTTCAATATCTGACATTTCATTATATTTATCTTGAAATTTTTTCTCTATCGTTTCCTCCTTTTCCAAAAGTCCTTTCGTTATTTTCTTGTATAGGTTATCAGAACTTATCGCTCCTAATTCCAATAGTTCATTCAAAAATTTTCGTTTAGCAGTGTAAAGATGACGAGTAAAGAATAAGTTTTGTGTGAATAAAAAAGCCGGTCCCAGTACAAGATATGCGACCATCTTCGCCATAAGATCCCATCTTGTAGCCTTAGCCCCTTGAATAGATACAGAATTTATAATGTCGAAGACCACACAAAAGCCAACTGCCAAAATTATTAATCCCCCAGCCGAACTCGCTCTTCCAAAGAATGAAAGACCGCCACATCTATCAGGATGTAAAGGAGATACTCTAATGTCATACTTCGTAATGTTGCGTATAAGACGGAGGTAAAAATAATATCTAAGGCCCCACAATAGGAAAATATACAGTGCAGCCGGATATGAGAATAAACATACGTACAAAGCAGAAGTTGTTATCATACTCGCTCGTGGTGTTTGTACTACTCCATGCCATGTAGGAATATTGTCGGTTAGAATTGTTATCATCCAAAGAGCGGTCAGTGCATAAGCACAAAATATGACTACTAAATGAAGCTTGAAGGATTTAGCTTTGCAATTAATTTCCTCTACCAGTTCTTTGAGTTTCTCTGACGGAATCGTGAACACTCTGTTCTTGATACCATACTTTAAGATATAACTTAGGGAAGAGGTGACCTTTGGCTCCGCAATGACAATTATTGGAATACCAATTAAGAAGAACGAAAGCATAGTCAAATCGAAAAGGAAGCATCTCGTGCCTATATCACTCGTTGGAAAAAGCACACCATCATAATAGGATAGAGCACAGGGTATAATCCATCCGGCAAAAAAGATGAATATCCACTCCTTGAGAGGACCTTTTACCTTAGCCCATTTCAAAAACCTTATTAGATAATTTGCTTCAATATGAAGATCAGGACAAGATATCTCGTTGCCTTTAGCTATTCCCTCCTGTATTGGCATGCTCGATATTCCTTTGCCATCCATACTTTTCATATTACAAGCTCATTCAAATAAAGTCAATAAAGGGATTTTTAAGGCAAATTAGAACGAAAAGAGCGACTTTGTCTTCTCACCATTACCGCATCCAAGCCTCGCAGAGGAAGTACACGGCTTCGGAGAGTCGAATACCCGCTTTGATGTCACTCGACAATTAATAGGACCGCAATTCCGTTATCAGTTCAGTACCTCATTCAGGTGGTTCAGACCAGGCAGGAACTTAGCTCTGAAGTGCTTGCAATCATCACTGCCTGGCTCAAACTTTTTGCACACAGTGGACTTGTGTTCTTGAATCAGGCACTTTCGGGTCCGAAGGTTGAAGAAGTAACATGGAGTATAGTGTCCGCTACGGTCGTAGTCATTGGTTTGAAACCATTCCACTACTTGTCGAATATCACTTGGTAGACTATTCAATTCTTCAGGGCGGAAGTGTGGGTAGCACATATGAAGACAGCATGCTCCACATCTTTTACATTCTATGTTCATTGTTTAACCTCTGCAAATTAGTCTGTCTGTTCGGTTTTTTCGCGGCGGCCTTGAGGATAGCCAGAATAACCCAGAAGCCTGAGTTTTTTGGGATAATAAAAAAAGCTCCCACCTTATGAAAAAAGTATGGCAAAAAAGAGAGGTGGGAGCTGAGTTGTTTGGCTATATATAGTTATCGACCTTTTAGAGTAGCGGGTTCGATAAATAAGCCCCTGCTATATTGCGGATATGATGGAAGCAGGGGCTCATCAATGAAATGATTCACTATATTATATACCTTTTGATTAGCGAGGTTAACATTCTATCTCAGCCGTTTGGCCAGTTCTGCTGCGGCTTTAAGTCTTTCATCGTTCAAGAAGGTGATTGGCTTTCCCGATTCTTTTGAATTGTCGGTGCTCGCTCTTAGTATCTCTTGCTCCTGGTCACATTCGGTGGTTTCGCATTGGATTTCCTCAGCGGTGTCTTTTAGCTCGTCAAGTTGCTCCACGAGCTCTTTCCTGGCCTTTTCGCTTTCAACGATTTGATTTTTGAGTCGTTCGTTAACTGTACGCGCTGTTGCTGTGTTGAAAAAATTAATCAACCAAAAGCCAAGGCCATGATTCTTTTCTGCCTTATCCCTATCCCTTTCACCTTTTTGCATAAATCTGACCGAGCTGACAAAGTTATTCCATCTCTCCTTAAGCGACTCAGCAATATTGGGTATATATAAGCGGAACGTATTCAAGACATCATCAAATCGCTTTTTGTATATCTTATCCTTGAAAAATTTTAAAATGTAAAAATCCGAGAAGCAATCTGAAATCTGCCTTTTCCGGAAAGTCGTGATGTTTTCAAATCTACTCTTTTGTTGTTCAATCCACTCGTCTGTAATCTGGTCTAACGTTTGGGCTGCATTGGCTAATTCTTCATCAGGTTTTACTTCGGCCTTTTTCATATCTTCTACAATCCCACCCTACACCACCGCTATACGGTTTGTCCTGCCTTAGCTCCCCATATCTCTTTTACTGGAAGCAGCAGTAAGACAAGACCTACGCAGAGATTAATTCCTCCCCTGGCAATTCCATCAAAATCAGAGAAAATAGACGCAAAGACAATCATGCTTCCCCATCCCAAAATAGCTGCGGTTAGTAAAGCAACCCAGGCCCACTTTTCACCTATTCTGTAGGCTGCGAGTATGATAAACAAGGCGTACATATAACATACAAATCCCATGCAATTAAGCAATCTGAATAGATGCTCATATAGAACAGCCTGCTTTGGCTGCCGTTGTAAAAAATCGCCCCACGATTGACTCATATAGTTCTCGAAGATGTCTTCCATAAAGATAGGGCTTATGATATTTCTTATACACATTAATAATCCGACAGCTATTCCGATAGTCAACAGTATCCACGAGATTTTGAGCAATTTTGAGTTTTGCATTTTTCAACCTCCTTTTTGAAGGCTACTTTTCCATGCTGCTGATTCGCTATGATTACTTTATTTGATGTTTTCAAAGTCTTGCCCTCCGAATCCACCAAACTGCCCAGCCAATCAGAACTGGCAGTATTCCAATCAAGGTGGAAAAAGGGACTATAAAGCCTTGCCTATCGTTAGCAAAGGCCAAGACAATCAATATCCATGCTACGCTGATAGCTAATGCAATCCGTTGTTTCTTTGTTGCTTGCCGCATTTTTCGGAATCCTTCCTACTAAATTATGATGCTCTTGCTATGTCTTATAAACCTCAGCGAGCATATCTACCATAAACAAACCAAGTAATTTCCTGACATCCCAATGGTCAGTTTTTTCCTTCTCACCTCGCTTGTGAGGAGTCAGCGATGGATCGATTACGCGGCATTTGCACCCCAAGGCCTCAATTCTTCGTTGCAGTGTGAATCCGCACACCCCGGCTTCATAACAGAATTTTTGCTTCACCTGGAGCATTTCTTTTAATCTTATTGACCATCTTTCTGATTTCTTTGGGAGTATTCTCTACTGACAAGCTCGATGATATGTTCATGGCTTGGATACCCCAATCATGTTTAGCCTTTTACTAATATTTAAAATATAAGAAATCCGCGGCGCGAAACCAAAATTGTACGTCCGAAAAAAAGAGGGCTTAATAGAAAGCAGAAGGGCTTTTAAGGGTACTCGGAGTCCATAAAAAAGGTATTGTTTAGCAAAAAATACCTGTTAGAACAGGTGAATAACAGTAGGTCAAAAAACGGAGGTTTGTAGCCGCAAGAATGTTATCAAATGTTAACCTTTTTTAGAGGAAATTAACAATCTCCGTAACCGTGGTGTCTAAACGAAAAAGAAAAATCCCTCTCCGACAGTGAAAAGGTACTCCATAGCATCGATTTATGCATGATGGTGATATGGAATCTTAGTAAGCTTTCGCTTCCGAGCCATGTGTTCGCGATGAACATGACAGTAAGCCATGTGGTTATAGATACTCAAGAGATGCTTGCAGTGCGGAAACTTGCATTTCCTGTCAGCAGGCGAAGTTTTTAGTTTTCTTTCCATTACTACTCCTATTCAGTAAATAACCAAGTCAAAAAAGCTGCAGAGGTTAGTTGTCTTTGTCTGGGGCCTTAAGATTTCTGATTTTTATGTAGTATATTAATGTTACCACATTGGGTTTTGTAAAGCAAACTTTTCTTAATTTCTTTTTATTGCGAAGCAGAGATGAGTTCTCAGGCATTTTCATATCCGAGGGGTGGGTAACTTACAGTGTACTGCGTGTGCGGAGCTAAGTGACAAAGCCTCACTGCTGCTCATATAGCCCATTAACACCGTTCTGCATATCCTCAAAGCTAATATCCGCGTACATATTTGCCGTGGTAGCGGGGGAGGCATGGCCAAGCTGCTTTTGTACCTGTCTTAGGTTACCCGTTTTCTTCAATAGATGCACGGCTATTGTATGCCGTGCCGAGTGGATTGACAACTCTTTGGGTAACCCAGCCAATTTTACCGACCGCTTCCATATCCGCTGCAGGCCCTGAGCGGTCAAAGGGCCTCTGCTGCCGACAAACAGTGGGCCTTTCTTGAGTTCCATTGAGGCGATATAATCCTTTAAGTGCTGGATAATGCCTTTGCCGAGAGCCAGAGTCTCTTTGATCTTCTTCTTACGCTTAAGGCGGACCACCGATAGGCAGCCTCGTTTCAAATCCAAATCCTTGATCTGCAGGGCTGCAAGTTCACTAACCCTGAGCCCGGTTGACAACGCCAAGTCAACTAACATCCAGGCGTGAACACCATTGATACGACCAGCCTTCAGGTCCGTGATTGCCCTGGCCTCTGTTACCGTCCGCAACTGTCTCACTTCCTTCATGTCCATATACTTGTTTCTGTCAATGACCATTTCTCAGCCCTTCCATATTTTGTACATGTTATATAAACCACTGTACATATTATATCGCCATTTTGTAGGTTGTCA
>SMTZ1_10004944_pt1 | contig 13540 bp, 14 predicted proteins | sample DeeMarSWOR136_30_FD_25667 | JGI IMG/M metagenome (IMG submission 25667) | reverse complement strand
ACCACTAGGGGAGACATTACTCAAGAAGTGCGGAGAAAGTCCCTGGAGAATTATCTTAAACAGTTTGAACAAGCGCAGAGAAGAAAGAGATAGCACCAAAAAGGTTAAGCGATGTATACCACTGTTGCTATAGGACACAGCTTACCCAAAAAAATCAATCTTATTGCTGGTGTTGACGTCGCCTACACCGATGAGGTGGCAATAGGTGCTGTGGTAGTTTTGGATTTTGAGTCACTTGAATTTTTAGAGCAGCAAACGGCAACGTGTGAAGTGAAGTTTCCATACATTCCGACTTTGCTGTCCTTCAGGGAAATTCCGCCCGCAGTTGCGTGTATTAAAAAGCTGAGGCGGTCGACTGATGTTTTACTTGCTGACGGACAAGGCGTTGCGCACCCGTATGGATGCGGTTTTGCCAGCCATCTCGGACTCGCGATAGGAAAACCCACTATTGGAGTAGCAAAAAGCAGACTGGTCGGTGAGCCTAAGACGATTGAGGGTCAGGTCTTTTTGGTTAAAAACGACCAAACTATTGGTGCAATAGTTACGACGAAAAAGGGTGCAAAACCTGTATATGTCAGTGTTGGACACTTAACATCGCTGGAAACAGCTGTGAAAATCGTAAAGCATTGCGTGCGCAACAGTAGAATTCCTGAACCGCTTTTGCAGGCGCATCAGATAGCTTCTAAAGAAAAGCGGAAAGTGCAGGCGAAACACAAAACTTTATAATTTTATTATGTGTAAAAACTCGGCGGATAGGTGTTGGAAAATGGAAATCTCGTTTGAAGAATTTCAAAAACTGGATTTACGCATAGGAAAAATTACAGACGCAAACCAAATTCCAGATTCAAGAAACCTCATAAGAATCATAGTTGATTTTGCTACAGAGAAAAGACAGGCAGTCGCTGGACTTCTGCAGTGGTACAAACCGCAAGACCTAGTCGGCAAAAAATGCGCTTTCATCCTTAACCTTCAAAAACGTAAGGTTATGGGTGTGGAGTCACAGTGCATGATATTGGCGGCTGAGGACGACAAAGGCCACGTTGCGTTGCTACAACCAGAAAAGGAAATCGCGGAAGGCAGCAAAATCCACTAAGCCAGCTTTAGCCCAAAAACGCAGTAATTGCGCCAGCTCTTACTTTGCTTCCAACGAGGTATTCAACCATTTCTGCGTCTAAGTCAAGCCACTTCGCGATTCCACCGGCCATATTTGCATTGTTTTTGAAAATTATTCTAAGGTAAGGCAAAACTTCCTTCGAAGTGCGAGCGACAGAGATGTGGCATTTACGCCTGATTTTTAGACCTATGCGCTTTCGCATCGCCCGTTCAGCCTTGGACCTGGACAGCATCTTAATGCGGCTTGGAAACTTGAACGGAATCCACCCGCTAACTTTGGATTCCTGCCGCGCCATAGCCACACCAACAGTCATGTAATCAATCACGTAACGCGTGAAGCTCCAATCCTTAGAAGCGCGGATCTTGCCGCGGTAGACATCAGCCATCGCAAGAGCATCCATGGCTTGGACTAAGTCATGCGGGTCAGGGAAGTGGGCTGGAACATTCTCGTAAATCCATTCGAAAAGCATGTCTATGTCAACGTCAGCCATATCTACTGCTTGTTTCGCGCCGTAAGAAGTTCTGCCGTAAAGGATCATCTTGAGCACATTGAAGATTGATTCCTGCCTGTCACGGTAGGCAAGCCACGAAACATCATCATACGCTAAACGGTTTTTACCCTGAGCCAAAGCCTGAAAGTCGTTCACTGCGGAGCGAACATCTCCACCAGCCCGTTGAGCAATGAATTTCAAGGTGTTCTCATCGGCTTCAATTCCTTCGCGTTCACGTATGCGTTGCAAGTTTTTCATTACGCTACTTGCAGGAGGCTTTTTGAATTCTATAAGCAGACAATAACTGCGAAGAGCCGTGAACCGCGGGTCATAAGCGTTGCCAGCAATCAAAACTATTGGGCACCTAGCCTTTTTAACAATGTTTGTGATTGCTTTAACCCCGCCCTTGTCGGCATTTCCCATCAATCCGTCTAACTCGTCAAGCAAGACGATTCTTTTTCCGCCAAAAAGTGAACCATATTGTGAAGCTAAACCTGCAAAACGGTTTATGGCATCTTCTGTCCTGTAATCGCTGGCGTTTTTTTCCACAAGTTCCATGTGTAATTCGTGAGCCAAGGCCTCAACAGTGACTGTTTTTCCAACTCCAGGCGCTCCACATAGAAAAACAGCTCTCTTCTTGGGTACTCCTTTGTCCCAAGATTGAAGCCAGTCACGTAAAGCCTTAATGGCACTTGGGTTCCCGACGATTTCAGCGGTAGATTTCGGTTTGTGCTTGACGGTCCATGTCATGTACAAAAATTGCACCTAGTTTCCTTTCTTTATTTCACTACCTGCCTCAACGAACCTAGCCAGCAGAGCACTCAATTGCACTTCCTCGTCTGAACCCGCTACAAGGCGGTAATCTATCTCGCCTGTGATGGCGGCTAACTTCATTTTCCAAGGTTCTGGAATCTCTGCTTTGAAAATCTCCTTGTGAATCTGCCGAATTATATCAACCCCAGCTACGCCGTACTTTTGAATCATATCGCGGAGTTGTTTCCTTGCCCCCAAAAAGTAGCCGTTAATAGCCGTGTTCAGCATTCTTTGCACGTCGGAAGGGCTGGCTTTACCAGTAACCGAATAGATAAGCACGGAATCTACAGGCTTATTCATTGACGCCGCAGCTTGCAAAGTATTTATTGCTCTTCTGAGGTCTCCACCACAAACTTCAAAGATTGCCTCTAAACCATCAGGCATTAAATGGACGTTTTCGCTTTCAGCGATGTGCTTAATATACGTATCGTGTTCTTCTCGAGGTAGAAAACTAAACCTGAAAGGGGCACACCTAGACTGAATCGGCTCAATTATCTTGCCACTGTAATTGGCGCACATAATAAACCGACACGTTTCAGTGTACCGTTCCATGGTGCGCCGTAAGGCTTGCTGGGCATCAGACGTCATGTTGTCAGCTTCGTCCAAAATCAGGATTTTGAATGGAATCTCGCCGATAGAGCGAGACCGCGCAAAAGTCTTCACGGTTTCCCTAACAACATTTATGCCGCGCTCATCGCTTGCGTTTAACTCCATAAGGTGTTCACGGTACCCTTCACCGTAAAGGGCGCGTGTCAAACACAGGGCAGCCGTTGTCTTGCCCGTTCCTGGCGGTCCAGCGAAGATACAATGGGGCACGTTTTTTGACTTAGCGAAACTCTTTAAGCGTTCTACAATTATTTTCTGATCTACCATGTTGCTTAGCTGCTTCGGCCGATATTTTTCAGCCCACATCTCATAACTCAAAGTGTAATCCTCCGTTTCGTGTAACATTACATGCGAGAGCTAATAAATGCTGACGTTAATTACCATTTTTTGGGGCAAAGCTACTTTTTGGCAAAAATACTAAACATTTAACAGGTATATAGGGTGCAAGAAAAATCATTTTCCGAATTACTTTTTTTGATTGTTCATTTATTTCATATGATTTCAATTTTTCACATATATTTGATGGTAAATAGGAATATATATGAAGCATATACATTTAGTTAGAAAATCGAAGGTATTTAAATGAATTTTAGAAGACCGAACGCGGATGAGGCAACGGGTACATTCAATCGATCAAGAAACGTCGCGCCCATGTCCGGCATCTGTTCAAGATGCATCGATGGATGTAAAGGTAGCTGCGAGATTTGGTTATCATCATTTAGAGGTCGTGAGGTACTTTACCCTGGACCATTCGGCGGAGTAACCGCTGGTGCAGACAAAAATTACCCAGTGGACTATTCCCATCTGAACATCCAAGGTTATGCGCGGGGAGCCAAAGGTCTTCCCGAAGGAATAGAAGGAGAACCAGACACCGCCCTTTTTCCTAAAGTTGACACTGAAACAGAGTACGGATGGGACAAAAAAGTCAAGCTGCGAGTCCCCATCTTCACTGGCGCACTAGGCTCAACGGAAATAGCTAGGAAGAACTGGGACCACTTTGCGATAGGCGCCGCCATTGCGGGTATTACAATTGTTTGCGGCGAAAACGTTTGCGGAATTGACCCAGCGCTCGAGTTAGACAGCAACGGCAAGATCACAAAATCGCCCGAGATGGACAGGCGAATAGAAGGTTACAAGAAATTCTATGAAGGCTATGGAGAACTCCTTGTGCAAATGAACGTTGAAGACACCCGATTCGGAGTAGCTGAATACGTGTCATCAAAACATAACCTTGAGACAATTGAATTAAAATGGGGACAGGGAGCCAAATGCATTGGTGGAGAAATCAAAGTCAAAACCTTGGACCGAGCTGTAGAGCTCAAAAAGAGAGGCTACGTTGTTTCGCCTGACCCTACACTCCACGAAAATCAGATAGCATTCAAGAAAGGAGCCTTTAAAGAGTTCGAGAGGCACTCGCGGTTAGGATTTGTAACTAAAGAAGCTTTCTTAGAAGAAGTTGATCGCCTCCGCGGTTTGGGATTCAAGCGAATTACCATGAAGACCGGCGCTTATTCTGCCGTAGAATTGGCTATGGCGCTACGTTATGGCGCTGAAGCAAAATTGGATATGGTCACAATTGATGGCGCTCCAGGCGGCACAGGCATGAGCCCGTGGTCAATGATGAACGAGTGGGGAATCCCAACATTCTACCTTCAAGCCCTCGCATACAAGTACTGTGAAAAACTCTCGAAAAGAGGCATTAAAGTTCCTGACCTTGCTATTGCAGGTGGTTTTTCAAGCGAAGATGGCGTGTTCAAGGCACTCGCTATGGGCAGCCCCTACGTTAAAGCAGTTTGCATGGGGAGAGGTTTAATGATACCTGGCATGGTTGGAAAGAACATAGGAAACTGGCTAGCCGAAGGCAATTTGCCCAACTCGGTTTCCAAGTATGGTAATACCGTTAACGAGATTTTTGTTGCTTACTCGGAACTTGAAGAAAAGTTTGGTTCAAAAATGAAAGAGATACCGTTAGGCGCTGTCGGAATCTACACTTACTGTCAAAAGTTCAAAGTCGGATTACAGCAGTTGATGGCTGGAAGCAGAAACTTTAGACTCTCAACCATATCCCGCAAGGACATCATGGCGCTAACAGAAGAAGCAGCAAAAATCTCAGGAATACCCTACGTCATGGACGCCTACAGCAAAGAAGCAAACACAATCTTAGACGAATAAAAACACCCAACCACCCTTTATTTTGTTTCCGCATCTCCCTTATTGCTTTTAAAGCAGCTTCATGCGTAACAACCAATTATAAAACCAGAAGAACCAATGATTCTTTTCTCATACTATGTATAAAATGGCGTCTGGTTGAAATTCAGGCTATATACAAGAGAGGAGAAGTCTCACGAGAGCACCAGATGACTGTGGGAAAAGCGGAAAAAGTATAAGAGTATGCATGTTTTCTGTATTGCAAAGCCAAAGTGACAAAACATGAACGTTCCCAAACAAATCCGCACGTATTGTCCAAAGTGCAAGACTCATCAAGTTCACACTATAAGCCTCTACAAGGCGGGAAAGCGAAGAGCCTTAGCCAAAGGTGAACGCCACCATAAACGAGAAAAGAAAGGCTACGGCGGACAAAAATACCCGCTTCAACGCGAATTTGCCAAAACTACCAAGAAACAAACCCTGCGCCTTAAATGTAAAAAATGCGGCTACATGTACCATAAAGACGGCATAAGGCTACGAAAACTAGCCATAATATAGGAGCTCAAACCAAATGACAGAATGGAATAAACTTGTTCCAAAACCAAGAGGCAAGTTCCTGCGCGTGAAATGCCTAAAATGCGGAAACGAGCAACTACTCTACAGCAACGCCGTAAACAAAGTCACCTGTAATGTCTGCGGCGAAATACTCGCAGAACCAGCAGGCGGCAAAGCCAAAATCAAAGGCGAAATACTGACAGCTTTCGAGTAGGATGTATGTTGAATGGCTGAGCGAAAGCCTCAATGGCCCGAAGTAGGAGATTTAGTAATCGCCACGATAGAAACCGTTACCGATTATGGCGCCTACGTCAATCTCGACGAATATGACAAACGAGGACTGCTGCACGTTTCCGAAATATCCTCCTCTTGGATAAGAAACATCCGTGATTTCGTGCGCGAAGGACAAAAAGCAGTGCTAAAAGTTACACGCGTAAATCTGGAAAAAGGGCACATTGACTTATCTCTCAGACGCGTCTCCAAAAGAGCAAAAATCGAAAAAATACGCCAATGGAAACAAGACAGAAAAGCAGAAGCCCTGCTTCGCGGGGTCGCAGAAAAAGTCGGGTTACCCAACGAAGAAGTTTATGAGAAAACAGGAAAGCTCTTAGAAGAAAAATATGGATTGTATGATGGCTTTGAAAAAATTGCCAAAGAAGGTCCCGAAGTTCTGACAGAGATGGGAGTTCCTGAAAGTCTCGCCAAAGCCTTTGCTGAAGTCGCGGAAGAACGAATCCGTGTGAAGATGGTGAAGATTAAAGGTATACTTGAAATCCGTTGCATGTCGCCTGACGGGGTTAAAATTATCCAAGATTCTTTTCTTAACGCCAAAAAAACAGAAAAGACAAAGGATACCGAAGTCCGTTTCTACGTTGTGGCTGCCCCAAAATACAGCGTGGAAGTATCAGCGGAAAATTATAAACGTGCAGAAGAAGTTCTGCAGAAGGTCTCTCAAAGTGTAGTGGCAAACGTCGTCAAGGCTGGTGGTCAAGGTACCTTTAGAAGGGAAAAATAATGGTCTGGCTTTTGAGGAAATGTGAGAAGTGTAAAAGATACACCTTAAAGAGGATTGACTGCCCGTACTGCAGCGGTAACGTTCGGATCCCTCATCCGCCAAAATTTTCTCCTGATGATAAATACCTCAAATACAGAGTGGAATTTAAAAAGGAGCATGTGGCATAGTGAAAGACACTTACATTAAAGAATTCACGCAAGTCGAACTCAATAATCCCATTCTGATCGAAGGGCTTCCAGGCTTAGGGCTTGTCGGCAAAATCGCCATCCGTTATTTGATCAAAGAGTTAAACGCCAAAAAGTTTGCGCATCTTTACTCTCCACATTTTCCATACTTTGTGCTGGTGAACAAAAAAGGGAACGTTCGTCTTTTACGAGGAGCGTTCTATTTTTGGAAAAATGAAAAAGGACCAAACGATTTAATACTTTTTACTGGCGATAGCCAGTCGCAAACCATTGAAGGGCAATACGAAATTGCCGATCGTATGCTTGATTTTTCAGAGAAACATAATGTAAAGACAATTGTAACTATTGGCGGTTATCGAATGGAGACAAAAGATAAACCTAGTGTTTTCGTAGCTGCCACAGCGCAAGAGCTTTTAGACAGGGCTTTAGGCGCAGGCGCGGCTCTGAGCAGTTCGGGAAGCCCTATAGTTGGCACTGCAGGACTCATACTTGGATTGGCGCGTTTTAGGAAAATTAATGCGCTTTGCCTTTTGGGAGAAACACGTGGGTATCTGCCTGATCCTTTGGCTGCAAGAAGCGTTTTAGAAGTGTTGAAATTATCGTTCAATTTTGAAGTGGATCTTGCTGGTTTGAACGAAGAGATTGCCAAAGCGGAAACAATGGTGACGCGTTTACAGGAGATTGAAGAGAAAAGGGCTCTGCAGGCTGAGGAAACACGCAAAGAAGAAGACAAGAAAACCACATACATCTCTTAAGCAGAAAAGAGCTTTTCCTGAATTACCTCCACGATTTTTTCTGCTGCTTTTCCATCTCCAAAAGGCAAAGTGAGAGGTAACTCTTTTCGTCTTTTCAGCGCGCGCTAAACTGCTGGGACATATTATTATCATAATTTTGACCACAATGGACAAAAGTTGTCGGCACTTTATTTTTTTGTAGTGCTTTAACAATCAGTGCCATCTTTTATTTCTGGTCTTCTGCCTCCAATGACCATTACTTTTTTAATTTTTCTTCTCTGGTCTCATGTTTTCTTTAGGTAACCTTCTCGATGCTCATAGATTGTGCCTTCACGCAATAGCTGCCAGAGCATGCGTTCAGTTTCAGCTCTAGGAATTTTATGTTTTGACTCTAACTCGCTTATGAGAGCTGCCTTTTCAACCATGCCTGTTTCTTTTTCCATTTCAATTAGCACTGACAGAATTACTTGCATCTTGTCTCTGAGGCTCTTGGGTTTTCCAGTCATTATTAGGTCAATGTCCACTTTGTACGAAGACAAGTCTATTCCAACTTCTTCCAAAGACCTCTTCATAAGCGCTATTGCTGCTTCTGCATCCTCAGCTGTAACTTCCTTTCTCAGCGCTGCTCGGGCCCTTGCTTCAGCTATACGAACGAGTGACTCAAGTTGGCGGGCAGTAATTGCCACAGGTGAACCTTCCGCTTCGCTTGCCGAACGCATTGCCAAATAAAACTCGCTGAGGTGCTTCAGGGCCTCCTTGTTTAGCACTGGTTTAATTGTTTTAGCGTAGCCTACGTATTTTCGCATCAGGTCTGTCTCTATTTGTGCTTCTACTGGGCTTGATCCGCGCCTGTGAATTTCAAGGATGTGTTCTGACATTTTCGCATCCGCCTCCTTGTCCGGTACATCTCTCAACACGAAGATCAGGTCGAATCGAGACAGGATTGTTACTGGAAGAGATATATTCTCAGCCACAGTTCGATGCGGCTCATATCTGCCTAAAGCTGGGTTTGCTGCTGCGAGCATAGCGGTTCGGGCGTTTAATGTGGCGACGATGCCGCCTTTTGCGACAGAAACTGTGTGCTGCTCCATGGCTTCATGTATTGCAACTCTGTCTTCGGGGCGCATTTTGTCCATTTCGTCAATGCAAGCTATTCCCTTGTCGGCTAACACTAATGCTCCAGCTTCAAGGCTCATGCCACCTCCTTTCTCCCGTATTACGGCTGCAGTTAAACCAGCTGCGGTTGTTCCGCGCCCTGACGTATACAAACCACGCGGCGCTATTTTAGCCACGTACTGCAAAAGCTGTGATTTTGCTGTACCTGGATCACCGATTAAAAGCGTGTTCATTTCCCCTCTTATGGTTATGTCGGGGAGGTTTTTTGATACACCACCAAAAAGAAGATACATGATAGCCTCTTTTATGTGCTCATAGCCGTAGATTGAAGGCGCTATCGAAGTCATTATCTTCATATGAACCTGCGGGTCTTTTGCAAGTGTAATGATTTTCTCTTCCTCTTCGGGCGATGGAGGTCTTGACTCTGGCTCCTTGCCCAACACTTCTATTGAATTAGCGTCTAAATGCAAAATGAAAACACGCAGTTTTCCTATTCCAGGACGCGAGGGCGCGAACGCCTGAACTATTCCAACTATTGAAACGTGATCGCCAGGTCTGGCAAGATCAACGATTTCACTTCCCACAAGCTTCACGTTTAACGTTCGTGGAAGCTGGCCGGGGGGTAGATCTTCAGGTCTTTCTTGAAGTCGCAGGTCTTGTGAATCTATGAAAGTGGACTCGTCTTGAACGAATTCGAATGGACCTTCTCTCCCGCAATCAGGACTGGAGCATACAGGGGGCGCCCTCAAGAATTGACCCGTTTGTTCCACATGGTTTACTGTTCCACATCGTTTGCATCTGAAGGCGGCGTTCATCACCATGGGGCGAACTGGAGTGGCTCTGACGACGATGCCCTCAACCATAACCAGTTTTCCCATCTGCTTTGAGCCGAGTTTTCGCAGTTGCTCTTTACCCAATAGCCTTACAAATCTAACGGTTACTTTCTCGATTTTTCCAACGTATTCAGCATCTTCGATTCCGAGTTGAGCATAAGCCGCGTTACTTGCGTGCTGCAGAAAATCGTCAGGTTTTTCCATCAGTCTTTCCGCTAGTCTTTGGTCAAATCCGAAGAGGGTCTCAAAATCAACGGTGATGGACTCTCTGCCAGTTATGGCCATCTGGGAGATCTTCTGACGGTATTTTTCTTTTTTGAAGAATTCAAGGAAGCGTTCTTGAGGGTCTACCGTTTCTATCTCTCGAGCCATTCTGCTTATCGTTCTCCTTCAAAGTCTATTATCTGCGTTTTCCACTCGTTGATTATCTTGCCGAGTTGCTCGTAAATGAGCTTCTCCTCGCATGTAAATTTTTTCTGTATCTGCCCAGTTTGAACTGGACCTGAAGACAAAGCAATTATCTTCTTTAATCTGGAATTCACGATGTCCCATGCTAAATGTTTGGCTTTCTCATACTCTTGCGCTTTCTCCGGGTGTTTCGCTATTTTCGCTTTTATGTCTGCGAGGTACCGGCGGAGTTTAGGATAAAAGTCTTCTGTAAGCTCTGATATTTGTCCAGCTATTTGCACTCGTTCTTTCCATTGAATCTTGTAAAGGTTGGTCGTGTGTAAAAGATTGTCTTCACGGAGATGAACAATTCCTGCGGCGGCAAGTTCCTGCGCTATCCAGTAATAAACTTCATATTCGTTTCCTTCTTCGAAAGGACCTACGGATATCCCAGCAAGTTTGATTTCAGGATAATTTCTATCAGCAATAATCCTTACAAGTAAATTTTCAAAACAGAAATCCGCATTCTTGATCTCCATCGTCATCTGCCTTTTGGTCTCCCCTTCTGTTCTCTTTTAATTTATGCAGTGAAACAGGATATAAAAAGAGCCGTTTAAAGATTTAGAGCAAACAATTTGAGAATTTAGGGAACTCGAATCGGTGAACTTAAGGCCAGAGTCCTAGTGTCTTTATTGCGTGGGCAACTCTTCCCACTCCAAGCATCAAAGCCGCTGTTCTCATATCACTCTCTTCTTTCTTTGATAACTTCTGGACATCGTAGAACGCTTTGTTTATTTTGTTTTCTAGCTTTCGGTTAACTTCTTTCAGTGCCCAGTGTTCCCTTGTCAAGTTTTGAACCCACTCAAAATAGCTCACTGTTACCCCTCCAGAGTTAGCTAGAATGTCCGGGATTAAGCATGTTCTTTTTTCGTAAAGCACTTTGTCTGCTTCTGGAGTTGTGGGTCCGTTTGCGCCTTCCGCCACTATCTTGGCTTTGATTTTATCTGCGTTAACCTTTGTTATCTGGTTCTGTAAAGCCGCTGGGATAAGTATATCACATTTTGTCTGCAACAGTTCCTCGTTGGTTATGTTGGTACAGTTCTTGTAGTTCATCACCGAACCCGTTTTTTTCTTGTGAGCGTATACAGCGGAGGGAAGTATACCATCTGTGCAGTAAATTCCACCCGACGAATCGCTCACTGCGACTACCTTGCAGCCTATGTTGTGCATTATGCTGGCGGCGTTGTATCCGACGCTACCATAACCTTGCACTACTACTGTCGCATTTTTCATGTTCAATCCTAAAATTTTGGCGGTCTCTTTCACACAGAACGCCAAGCCCAAAGATGTGGCGCATACCCTGCCTTCGGAACCACCTATTTCTACGGGTTTTCCAGTGACGCTTTCGGGAACACTGTAACCTTTCAGCTGGCTGTACGTGTCCATTATCCAGGCCATTGTCTGCTCGTTTGTGTAGACATCTGGCGCTGGAATATCCCGATGCGGTCCCAGATAATCAAAAATTAGGCTCACATATCTTCTGGTGAGCCTCTCCAATTCGCCCTGCGACATTTCTTTGGGGTTGCAGCATATTCCACCTTTTGCTCCTCCGTAGGGAAGGTCAGCGATGGCGCACTTCCAAGTCATCCACATCGCAAGCGCGGTCACATCATCTATAGTCAAGTCGGGATGGTATCTGATGCCACCTTTGAAGGGCCCTTTCACGTCCCAGTGCTGCACGCGGATTCCGTCGAAGACGCCTATGGTGCCGTCATCCATTTTTATGGTGACCGAAACAATGAGCGAACGTTTGGGCTTTCTCAGAATTTCATGTATCCCACGCTCCAGCTCAAGTTTTTCCACAGCTAATTTCAGTTGTTCCTGTGCCACAGTCAGCGCGGTGTGATGAGTCATGAAACATTCCTTTATAGGTTAGGTTTCTGCATACAATTCCTTATATATTTTGATTTTATCTGCAAAAACTGTGACAAAACAATTCGAGAAAAAGAGTATATAAATTGTTTATTATAGAGAAAATTAGAAATAAAAAAAGTTGGGGAGTTTTTCGTCATTTTGAGCTAGCAAAACTTAGGCGGGTGGTTCGAACACGGAATCGTCAACAGCCGGATCCACAGTGATATTATAGATAATGAAAGTATCCCCTTCATAATTTCCAGTACCCGACCAATCTTCAAGAGCAGTCATATATTTGTCTACGGCTGCGTTCCCGATCAAATCGCTATCCCAATATACCGCCCAATCCGAAGAAACATCTCCCCCTGCGCCCTCGCAATAAGCCCACGCTTCTTGTCCACTTTGATGCATTAGGTAGAGAAAATTAAGCCCATCCTTGTCTGTCGCATCCACGCGTAACAATATGTCAGAAGTTCCCAAGTTCTTCACCGTAAACCTGTCTACTTCTAGAGCGCCGTCAACAGTAGCGTTTACATCAAACCTCATGCTGGTTGCTCCCTCAACTGGATTCGGAGTTGGAGTTGGAGTTGGTTCTCCTCCGCCTCCGCCATATAACACATAGACTGCGATTCCTGCTACGATTACTATAATGACGACGACGGCCACAATCACCCATGTAGATATCCCTTTTTTATTCACTAAAGTCCCCTCGATTTTTTTCAGTGCTCCTCCTATATAGATTTAAGGCAATTTAACATTTGTGCTCGTACTAAAGCGCAAACATTTCTAATCTAAAACCAGACGAAAATCTGGTTCACAATGACTAAAAGGTGCTAGCGCGCTATCCTTTGATAATTCTCTGAAGCCTAAGTCTTGGGCACAAAATCGAATACAAAAGGGGACAATAAAAAACCTCAGGCAAAGAATGAGTTTAATGTTTGTCCGAAACCCGTATGATTCGGTTTAGGAGACCTCAACCAATTCAGCCAAGCCCTGTTTAACCAAGATTTTGGCGTTTTCCAAAGGCACAGCCGCAACATCTTCAACATTGAAAGGCCCATAAGTTTTCATGTCCGCGCCTATTACCGCTGGAATATTTTTAACGAACCTTAAGGCAACTCTTTTGTGAACTTTTTTCACATTTACCTGCAAAACTTGCCTAGAAACCTGTCCCCGCAGGAGTTTTTCCGAAAAATTTTGATATGATTCTGCGAAGGATAGAAAACCCGTGCATATTGCCTCTTCTTCAACCGCCAACAAACCCGAAGGTATTTTTTGGCTCTCAGTAATCAAAGCGATCAATTTTTTATATCGCGCCCAAACTAATTCCTGAAGCATGCACTTCACGCGCTTCAGCTCGTGTTCAAGAAGACCTGCCTTCACTGTTTTTTTATCAAGCATTCTGTTCTCTTCTTTAATCCGTCTTAAGTAATCCGCGGCGCGAGCGTAAAAGTCACTCGACAAACCTCCCAGCTCAATGTTTTCAATCTCAAATCGCCACGCAGCATAAAGTTCATCGTACATGCCTAGCTCGCCACCTCCGCTCTGCCCTTGCAGATAAGCAGTATGGCTGCGGCTGTTGGAAGCTCAACCGTTTTGCGCTTGTAAGGACCGAACAAGTTTCCACCTA
>SMTZ1_10015809_pt1 | contig 13543 bp, 6 predicted proteins | sample DeeMarSWOR136_30_FD_25667 | JGI IMG/M metagenome (IMG submission 25667) | reverse complement strand
GAGATAGGCCAGGAGTCAGGTTTATTACTCATGCCAGGATAGTCCTGGGTCTCATTAAAATATCCAAAGACAGGATAAATTCCCCACTCAACCGTACCTGTGGGATCGGTATCCATTTCTTCACGATAACTGGTTTGCAGATAATAGAGGATATCCAGGTCTGTCCTGTTGTTAATAGTTACTGGGTCGGTAACAGGAATGGAATCATTTTCAATAAATACTTTTGCTCCAATTAACAGCCCGATTCCGTCAGTCATTTTTACACCTTCGTAGGTATTGGGCCACTTTGAAGCCCCCATTTTACCTCCTCCTTCAGCCCAATCAGAAAGCTCTGTATTATTTTTAAAATAAATAAGCACTCGATTGCCGTTCATCCAGCCTTCGCGCTCTGCGGCAATATCACCTGCTGGATCATCGGGACCGTCGTACTTTTTGCCCTGTCCGAGAAGGGGGGTGATCAAGCATAGTTGAAAGATGATAATTATTAAGACAGTTAAAATGGAAACCAATAAGATGGATTCCATCCGCCTCAGGCGGATGGGGTCCATCTGTTTCAATAGTTTTTTCATTTCAAACCTCTTTAAGTAGTTGCACGATATATCGGAGTGCATTCCCTTTATGGAATGCACTGTGCATTGCATAAACAGTTTGTCCATGAACTGGATGAAATTGTCATTTCGAGCGTTAGCGAAAAATCTGACTTTTTGAAACTATTGAAGTTACAGATTTCTCTCTTCGGTCAAAATGATACTATAAGAAATTCATGGACAGGTTGTAAAGGCAATGCATCCCATTTTTCAATTGTATTCTGCATCGCATAGAGGCGATGCACTCCTCTTAAAAGACTAGTCCCATTTCCAGTTTCACCAATCTTGGTGATGAAAAGGCTGATGGATTCTGAACTGTATCGATAAATTCATTAAAATCGCTGCGATGCCCAGCAATATCGGTGGGACGAATAATTGCCGTATAGGCTCTGCCTGTGGTGCCGTTCACCCATTCTTCATTTAATCGATCCAGCAGATTGTAAACCGTCAGTGTAAACCGCAATTTCATATCGCCCATGAAAGCGATATCATAAAAACCGTTCAGATCAACACTGTAACGAGTGGGACGCCAGCTATTGTTGGGATATAGATTAACCCTGGATAAGGTACTTTCCTCGATAGGATTCCAGGTATAGGGTGCTCCCGAGTTGTAATACCCCGTCAGTGTTATGCCATAGTTCTTTTTATTATAGCCAACTGTGAGATTGAAGGTGTGGCGCTGGTCCCAGCTCATGGGAATCAGTCGATTGACCGGGTCTTTGCTTTCCCCAGCCCGATTAAATGTTTGGGTGGGATTATCAGCATTGCCCCTTGTATATTGTAAGGTATAATTAAGGTAGGCAGAAAAACTACCTTTGACAAAATCATATTTAACTTCTAATCCTTTGGCATTGCCGTAGTCGATGTTGCTAAACAGTCCATACTCGATCTGGTTAAAGGTGGTGATAATTCTAGCACTCAGCAGATCATAAATGTCACGATAGAAAAGCGCTACCTCCAGACCCATTCCATCTATTAGTTCCTGCCAGAGACCGATTTCATACTGTACAGTTTTTTGTGCTTTGATTTGCGGATTTCCCATTTGGGTGGCATAATCGGTTGGGGAAACCTGGAAAGAGCGATTCTGGTACATCGCATACATGGGTGGCATCTGGAAAAAATGACCGTAGCTGAAATGCAGCAGGGCTGTTTTTCCCAATTGATAGGACAGACCAAAACGCGGACTGACCTGAACTTGTGCTTTCGCTTTCGGATAAGTGGACATCATACTGTCAGGCAAATCCAACTGGTTGGCGGGATTCCTGAGTTGTGATGGATAAACAGCATTGGGATTGAAATAGTCGTATCGCACCCCCGCGTTCATGACCATTTCATTAAATTCCATCTTATCCTGAAGATAGGTTGAAAATTCATAAGGCTTCACATGGTAAATATCGGTATAGACTGAATTGTTGGGATAAATAACTGGCTCATAATTTGGGAAATAGATTTTCATCTTTTCAAAATCGAATATATATTCGGCTTCTTCTTCAGTCCCTTCATATTTATTCCGAATATCATACCACTCTCTATTTAAATCGTAGTGCACGTATAAAAATCCAGTTTTTAAAGCATGACGTTTATTTACCTGCCAGGTGAGATCAAGTTTACCACTCAGGTCTTTATAAATATGGCGTCCATTTTCCTTGTACTGACCGCCAGTATAAAATCCCGGTCCAGCATTATTCCAATAAGCATCATGGACATACCGGGAATCCACAGGATTTTCATAGAGGTAGAGCCCATTGAAATTGTCCATATAAGATAATTTTAACTCATAAAATAGCTTTGAAGAAAGCATGTGATTGACTTGCAGGGAATACAGATGCGTCTCACGATAGGAGGCAGGCTGTCCATCGGGATTGTATTTATAGCCGAAATAATCGCCATAGTTGTGCCATTCATCATCGTTCAGGGTATACATCAGGGATGTTCTGAGTGTGTTGGTCAATTTGAACGTTAATTTACCCATCACCGATAGATTTTTAGCCCTGCTCATTGGGACGTAGGCGCTGTCACCATTGTGTTCCGAATACCACATATTAGGATCATCAGCCGAAAAATAGCTGAAATCGTCCACATTGAAGCGTCGAACGCCATTGAGGTGATTTTTATTATTCTGGTATCGGAAATTGGTGAAAAAGGTGATTCGGTCGCCCCAGACTGGACCACTTAATTGAAATTTATAATCTTGATTGCGATCCGGCTCACTATTTTTTAAGCCGATAAATTTATCTTTATGCGGGGTGAAATAATTAGCCATGGCAGCCGAGATCGAGCCATGGAAATTTCTCCCGCCATCTTTGGTGACGGCGTTAACAATACCACTCATCGCCTTTCCGTATTCGGCATTGAATGTACCAGTAATCACCTCGAGGTCCCGAATGGATTCTGGCTCGATTTCAACAGCTCTACCTGATGAGCCGAAAGATTCGGTAATATCAATACCATCGATCAGGTAGGCGACCTCATTGTACCTGCCGCCTCGGAAGTGACCGTTTACCACGCCTGCCTGCATGGTGACCACGGCATTCATACTCTCGACAGGTAGAATATCAATTTGATCCGACGACACATTTCGAAAGGAACTGGTCTGGTCTTTTTTGATGGCAATCTTCTCCGCCTGGATCACCACCTCTTCGCCCTCTAAAATGGTCGGCTTCATCTGAACTTCAACTTCAGTGGTCCGATTGACTGAGATTCTTACGTTTTCATAACTCACCGCCTCATAACCTATCATGGTGATTTTGAGTGTGTAAAGACCAGGTGGAACGTTTATAATGAAGAATTCACCTTCCAGACCGGTAGCGGCGCCCATGGTAGTACTTTCTATGATAACATTGGTGCCAGGCAGCGGATCTCCAGTGTCTCGGTCAGTCACTTTACCTGCGATCTTTCCTGTGGTTTGCGCATAAATAAACTGAACACAGAACAAGATAGCAATAGCTAAGGTGAGAAATAAACCAATCGTTTTTCTCATTTCCTTCATGGCTTTTTCCTTATAATTGAATTTATAATAGATTGAACCTTGCGAAAATTGCTAGCCATTGCAAGGTTTAAATGCTTCGATGTTAAATACTAAATTATTTTTCATTTAAGATTTTATTATTTTGGAACTTGGGAATTAAATATTATTTGAGTTTTGGAATTTGTCATTCAATGTTATTAAGTTAAGAAATTTCCCGTCATTTCGAGCGAAGCGAGAAATCTGTTAACCAATTAATTTATCGGGATATACAGATTCCTCACTTCGTTCGGAATGACAATATTCCCCTTAACTTAATGCCATTGATTTGTCATTTGGAATTTATCTGAATCTGTAATAATTAACGAGCCACACACATTCAGAGTGCATGGCTCGCTAAAACACTTTGTTGGATAGATTTACTTCACTAACATCATCTTCTTAATCTGAGAAAAATCTCCTGCCCGCATTCGATAGAAATAGATTCCTGTTGGCAGCTTATTACCTTTCAGTTCGATGGTATACCTGCCAGCAGCTTTGTGTTCATCCACCAGGGTTTGTATTTTTTGTCCCAGGGTATTGAAAATGTCAATTGTCACCCGGCCCGCTTTTGGAATGGAGAAACTGATGGTTGTCGTTGGGTTAAACGGATTCGGGAAATTTTGACTGAGACTGTATTCTCTCACTACGAATGGATTTTGATTTTCTTCAACTGCTGTTGTGGTATAGGTGGTATCGCCAATCCAGGTATAGGTCCATTCACGGCAGGTACTCCAGGCAAGGTCGGTATTCCAGGGCGAATACGAGAGATTACCTTCCCAACCGGCTCCGTCATTATCATGGAAATACAGATCGAAAGGAATTCGCATTCCTCGTTTTGGATGAAATCTTGTATCATTTGCTAAAGCAATCGAATCAAGTGGAATTTTGGCTTCAGCAACATAATCAGCACCGCCAAGCTCTTCAAAATGGTAATTCTCATCTTCGGGATACATCCTGGAATCTCTGAATTCATTCCACATTTGATCTAGCAGGAATATGAGCTTATAATCTGGCTCAGCACCACGAATAAGAGAGGTATGCCTGCAAGGACAACGCCAATCATAAAACCCGAGATATAATTCAAATGCATCCCATTCCCACCAGTTACCGGTGGTGGCATACGAAAATACATTATCGATAACATCGATCGCAACATAGAGATCATTGTCATCGATGGCAAGATAAACAGTAGCCGTAAGGTCGTTACTATCGTCGACTACACCAATCGCGACATTATCTGTTTCTGGTGTAAGTACCCACGGCATGATGCCGCTGGCATCCCATTCACTCAAATCACCGTCGGCAACAAAGTTAGCTGGTGGATTTAACGAGATTGTTGGAACACCTTTGGCAGTGTTTGTGATTTCAGCAGAAAGACAGGCAGGTCCAAGGTTTCCAGCCGCATCGGCGCATTCGACAAAATAGTAGTATTTGATCTCCGTGTCCTTTAAAGGATACCAAAGCCAATGAACCGCCGTTTGAGTGCCTTCGACCACTTTTTCAGCGACAAGCTCAACACCAGCTGCAGTTAAATCCGTGGTCGGCGTTGGGCTGGCATAAACATTGTAGGTCTCTCCGATTTCCCCAGCCACATCTTCCCAGATCACCAGGTTGTAATAGTCCGATGGAACCGCACTAATCCCTGTCACTTCTGCTGGCGGCGTCCAGTCGAATTCGGGATTGCCTGTCCAGATATCGTCGAAATATACAGTCATTCCTGCAAACGCCTGTCCAAAACCACCAATGGTAAATTGTTGGAGTTTGGTGGAGTCGAATTCACCTGGTACAGTCTGTGACAGGTCATTGTCCCAGCAGCCATTAAATCGATTGAAGTCGGCTAAGGCAACTTTAATTTCTTTCCAGGTGCCATCCCAGCCGTAAGTCGCATCGGGCAGGAGATAAGCGGCTTGAAACGGATAATCCTCCTTTACGGCCCCATCTTCATCCACATCATGAAACACTAGGTTTATATCTCCCAGTCCTGCCGGGGCTTTCATTTTGAATTGAACTGAATCTGTTGACCAGTTGTATAGCAGATTTTTGGGCTTGCTGAGCAGGAAATTGACTCCATCCCAGCCATCGCCTGTTGTCCATTTGACTGAATTGGTTCCCGGGGTGAAAGCATCTTCATCAGTGACTTCAACAGCACCGCTCCAACCAACAGACATGCATACATTGCCTGGCACGCTTTTTCCATTAAAGAAAACAACGTTTACCGGGGCAATGCCTTGCAGCTCAAAATCATCAATGATGAATACACCTGAAACTGTGTCGTCTGGTTCCTGCCAGAGTGAGCCATCCTGGGAGAACTCTAATGTCCAGCCGTGGATTTTATCTAATTCAAAAATTCCGTTGCCTTCAACATTTTGTCCCCAGCCAGGCGCCCAAAACCCTTCGCCGGATTCCATACCGACATCTTTCATCTCAATGTAAATATGATTCCAGCCTGGATCGTTATCCAGAACATAATGATGAGAAAACCAGACTTCGTAATCGGCGCCATCAGTACTACCCAAAATGGTTCCGGCTCCTGCATCTCTCAAAATAATCCTCCAATGAACCTTGCCAGATTTTGATTGTTTAACTTCATTGTAGTACCACATACTAATATGGGTATACATTGAAAAATCGTAAAGACCGAGAGAGTCTGGGTGCATGTGACTCATGCCAATCCAGCCGCCGTATTGATCATAGCATTCATTTTGCCATTCGATTTTTAAGGCGCCTGTGCCACCATGGACATTGGCAGTTTCCAGGGAGAGATTGATGTAGGTGTGCTCCCCACCATCAGCATAGATAGACCAATAGGTGGAGTCAGGTATGGCATCGAAGTTATTAATCACTTCCTGGCCATTCACAATAAAAGGGAGAAAAAATAAGCAGGTGAATAGTAACAATAGTTTTTTCATAGTTATACTCCTTTTGTAAAGGTTCAAATTAATTTATGACAATTTGAATTTAAAAATGAGTAAAACTTTTATCTTCACCTCCCTTCAACAGTTAATCTTAACATTAACAATATTTAAAAATTAGAAATTAGAAGATTTAATCACCTCCTCTCTTTCAGGCTAGTAGTTATTGTAAGATTTATCATTTATTTAATTTAACAATTAATTTTGGATTTGTCAAGTAAATATTTTTTTTGATTAATAATATCCTGATTCGAGATTAAATTATTATTTTGATAATAGTCCCTTATCAAAAAGATATACTCATTAAGGCTAAGGATTTCATTATTAACATTCATTGAGAGTGAAGCGAAACAATCTCATTTTTCTGTGAAACACAAGAGATTGTTTCGCTGCACTGCGTTCCGCTCGCAATGACTGGACCATGAAAAACTAACCCTTAACAAATATAATTTTCAAGAGATCAAATTTCTCAAAGCATTATTTACCAACTAACATATTTAAGAACCCAACGGATATTTTTGAATTCCAAATGCTGCAATACCAAATTTTTTGATCATTCGAATTAAAAGTCTCCTGGATTTTGAAAATTATAATTTGGAATTTCATCAATTGGATTCTTCTTTAGACGAATCAATTTATTAAATTAATCTGCCGAGGAAGATTGTTACTATCCTTTATGCTGGAGAAAATTATTCGTTCACATCTGAAATATCAAATATCCGCTAACTCACCAAGTTCATTTGCATCCAGTTGAAATTCCACTCTTTTCTTTTCATTCGGCTGCAACGTAATTCGCTGGAACTGTTTTAATTCTTTGACAGGTCGGGTCATACTTGCCACAACATCCTGAATATAAAGCTGAACAACTTCATCGCCAGCTCGATCGCCAATGTTTTGTACATCAACACTGGCAAATATTTTAGTCGTTTTATTTGCTTCTTTGGTCATTACCTTCAAATTGCTGAATTCAAACTTTGTATAACTCAATCCATAACCGAATGGAAAAAGCGGGGTAACAGGCAAATCAATATATTTTGAAGTAAATTTGTGCTCAGTGGGTGGCCGACCGGTATTTTTATGGTAGTAATAGATCGGCACCTGCCCCACCGAACGGGGGAAACTGACCGGTAGTTTCCCGCCGGGATTGTGATCGCCAAAGATCACATCGGCGATGGCATGGCCGGTTTGAATTCCTTGAATTCCTAAAAACCAGGTTTCCACAATGGCAGGAATGTTTTCTGCTTCCCAGGGAATCGACAGGGGACGCCCATTCATGAGTACCATGACAACTGGCGTGCCTGTTTGATGAATCGCTTTGACCAATTGTTGCTGCATCCCAGGTAGATCAAGAGAGCTTCTTGAAGACGCTTCACCGCTCATGTTTGAATTCTCGCCGACAACCAGAATGGCAACATCAGCATTTTTTGCTATATCTACTGCTTCGTTAATATTCCCATTTTTCTTCTCACGAATCTCGCATCCCTTCACAAAATTCACCTTTGTTTGGGGAGAGACTTTGGCCTTAATTCCTTCCAATGGCGTCACCACATCCTCAACTTTTCCTTCACAGTGCCATGCTCCAAGCAGGGAATATTTATCATCTGATAACGGTCCAATTATCGCAATCGATTTGATGTCCTTCTTTAGGGGGAGCAAATTTTTTTCATTTTTTAATAAGACAATGGCTTTTCGAGCCACATCACGGGCAGCATTGATATGTTCCTGGCAGAGAATTATTTGCTTCTTCGGTTACTTTTCCGTCTTTAACTAATTGAGCTAAATTTTGGAGATAAACACGACCTACCATATCCATATCAACGCCGGCATGAAGTGCCTTCACCCCAGCCTCGGCGAGGGTAGCTGCAATACCATGATTGAGTAGCTCATTGATCGAGGTCCAATCGCTGACCACAAAACCCTGGAAGTTCCATTCATTTCGTAAAATATCGGTCAATGTAAATTTGTTGGCGGTACAGGGCACGCCGTTTAAATCATTAAAGGCACTCATCAGTGTTCCAGCCCCTGCCCTGATTGCTGCTTCAAATGGGGGAAGATAAACTTCCCGCAGGGTAATCTGCGAAATATCCACGGTGTTATAATCCTTGCCTGCCTCAGCGCCGCCATAAGCCACGTAGTGTTTGGGACAGGCGACAACAGATGTCGGATCAGATAGACTGTTTCCCTGGAAGCCTTTGACTTTAGCGCGAGCCAATACTGAACCCAGGTAGCTATCTTCGCCTGAGCCTTCGGCGATTCTGCCCCAGCGGGGATCACGGGCGATATCGACCATCGGCGCAAAAGTCCAGTGAATGCCGCTGGCTCTAGCTTCTTTAGCAGCCATGGCTGCTGTCTTTTCCACCAACGCCGGATCCCAGGCCGCCGCTTCTCCCAGCGGAATGGGAAAAATCGTACGATAACCATGAATGACATCGAGGCCAAAGATCAATGGTATTTTTAGTCGCGATTCCTCGATCGCGATTTTCTGCAATTCATTGGTCGTTTTGGCGCCAGGAGTATTTAATAACGATCCAATTTTGCCCTGTCGAACCAATTGTCTGATTTCATCGTTCACCCCGCTAACCTGGTTCATTTGACCGATTTTTTCGTCCAGTGTCATCTTCTGGAGCAGCGTTTCGATCCGCTGTTCGATTGCTGGATTGGTAGAGAAAATTTGAGCAGACAGCCCAGATGCTTGAATCAAGAATAAGAGAAAAATAAGACTCCATTTTAAAGCTTTCACTTTTGATCTCCTCTGTTGTAGTTAATATGATTCTCCATAAGGATAGAAACATCCCAACGGATAAAAAACTTATAAAAAATCCGTTGGGACAACAATTAAAAATTATTTTATTTCACTGCTGTCGATATATTCAAAAATCTTGAAATTCATCCTTAAGGAACATTCAGTTAATTGGAACTAACTTTACTTTCAAAAATCAGGTTCTTTTTTTTGCTGTGTAGAATGTTATACATGAGACTCAATTTATAAAGTAAAGAAATGGATACTTTAATTATTGATTTTCACTGTTACCAATCTGAATAATATTGTCAATTTCAATCCAGGATGCCTTATTCCTGTCACTAAAACCTTAGTAGCCAGCGACAAGCAACAACAGCCTTAAACCTTATTATCTTATTTAACATGAAAATCGAGCAAACTGATCTACATACCTCTATTGTGCTCAATATCAGAATAAGGTAATAAGGTAAAGACGGGGTAATTATCCTTTAGCTACTAAGGTTTTCCACTACTGTCAAAAATACTAAATCAAAGATACCATTTTGGATAGGAGATATTTTATTTTAAAAATAGCATCTTTTTTATTTCAGTAAAACATCCATTTTTTGAATCTGCTTTCATCATTATAAAAATAAATCCCACTGGAAATCTCTCGATCAGCCAGGGCATTCCATTCGACTCGATGCCTGCCAGCCTGTTCATGTCGATTGACCAGCGTAGCTATTGTCTGACCATTCAGATTAAAAATAGTGATAGTCACAAAACTATGTTCAAGCAATTCATAGTGGATTGTGGTTGAAAAATTGAAAGGATTTGGATAATTCTGCTCCAGAGAAAATTGACCTATTGGGTATGAGTTCTTTTCAACTTGAGTGATTTCAATCTCGTCAAATATAGCAGTTATTGCCACATCCTGGGCTGGAATAAAAGTGATCGCAGGATCGTTGCCAAAAGAAGAATCGGACCAGCCGATGAGACGAAAACCTTCATTAGGAATCGCCTCGATTTGAATGGGTATTTCTTTGAAATAATCTCCCTGCCAGGGAAATTGGAACAGATTGAGAGAATTCAATTTGATTTGCCCGGCATTGGGCGGAACAATATTGAATTTAATTCGTGCCACACCTTTTAATTGAAACTTACTTATTAAATGTGCTTGTAAATAAGTTGGCCTGAAATTGGCGAACTGTTTGAGTACCTGAACTTTTTGGCGCCAGTTGGAAATTGAACTCGTCCATTTTGTTTGATGTCGCTGGATTTCAGGCTCAAGAACAGTCGTGATTTCATCGATTCGCTGATTCACCCGATTGGGATAAAATGTCAAATTCAAGTGAGCGGTTATTTTATATGCAACGTCAACGCTATTAGGTGAAACGGACCATTGAAGATGGCAAAAGTCGTGCTGGTTTAGCTGATCCCGCTTAGCGGGAGTTCGTACTTCGACTGGCGAGCATTCCGCAAGGCGGGACGATGGTGATGTTAGCCCTGCTATTTATGTTAGATACAAAAATTAAAAATGAAGATAGCTATCACATATTGAGTTGTTATGATATTCAGATAAAAATAAAAATAGGCGATATAAAATTGCCCATTTAAAATAAAGTGTGCCGAAGGTGGGATTCGAACCCACATGGGCGATGCCCACACGGCCCTGAACCGTGCGCGTCTGCCAGTTTCACCACTTCGGCATTTTTGTCTGATAAAAATAATAATAAAAATAAAAAAAGTCAAGTACTTTGTTTTATACTTGACTTTTATTTTTAAATATATTATTTTTAGTAACTAAATAAGTGTCTGTCTGAGAAAGGCCTATTTTCCTTAGCGCAAGCATCCTGCTTGCACTGAAAAATATGAAATTAACTCACAAGCGGGAAGCTTATATTGCGATTTCAGAACAGACACCAAGAAGCAAATTTTTCAAATCAAAATGAAATCTATTTATGACTATGAAAGTTGTAGTTACAAATAAAAAAGCACGATTTCAATATGAAATCATCGAAACCTTTGAAGCCGGACTTGTTTTACAGGGCACAGAAGTGAAATCGCTCAGATTGGGCAAAGGGAATCTACAGGATAGTTATGCGACGATCAAAAGCGGGGAAATATTTTTGTATAATATGCATATCAGTCCGTATGAACAGGGGAATATTTATAATCATGAAACGGATCGAATCAGAAAATTATTATTGCATAAGCAGGAAATAAAACGACTAACGGGAAAGGTTGTGGAACGGGGGATGACTTTGGTGCCTCTAAAAATATACTTTAAAAACGGTCGCGCAAAAGTCGAATTAGGATTGGCTCGTGGTAAATCGTTGGTAGATCGGAGAAAGGATATTGCACGTCGAGACGAGCAACGAATGATGGAACGTGAATTTAAAGCAAGAGGCAGGTTTAAGATAAAATAGAGCAGGAGTGAAGAGATTGGAAACAGGCAACGTATTTGATGAATTTAAAGCAAGAGGTTTTATTCAACAGGTTACGGACGAAGAAAATTTACCTCGAATCTTAAGCAAAGAAAAAATAACTGCATATATTGGTTTTGATCCGACAGCAGATAGTCTTCATGCCGGAAGTTTAATGCCGATCATGTCATTAGTTCACATGCAGCGGCATGGTCATTTTCCAATTGTTATCTTAGGTGATGGAACAGCAATGATCGGTGATCCCAGTGGAAAGACGGAAATGCGTCAGATGCTCTATGCGAAACAAATTCAAAAAAATGCAGAAAAGATTACAGTCCAATTAAATGGATATTTGCATTTCGATGAAGGAAAAGCTGCTATCGTTTACAATGGAGATTGGCTGCTGGATTTAAAATATATTGATTTTTTAAGGGATATTGGTCGCCATTTTAGTGTCAATCGGATGCTTGCTGCTGAATCTTATAAGAGCAGATTGGAAAGTGGTTTATCGTTTTTAGAATTTAATTATCAATTACTTCAAGCTTATGATTTCCTGACTTTATTTCGTTCCCATGATTGTATTCTGCAAATGGGTGGAGATGATCAGTGGGGAAATATCGTTGCTGGTATTGATTTGATTAGAAGAATGGAGGGAAAGCGAGCTTATGGTATCACATTCCCTTTGTTACAAACTGCTTCTGGCCAGAAAATGGGCAAGACAGCAAAAGGAGCATTATGGTTAGATGCTAAGAAGACTTCACCGTATGAGTTCTATCAGTATTGGATTAATGTTGATGATCGTGATGTAAAAAGGTTTTTAGCATTTTTTACTTTGTTACCAATGGATGAAATAAATAGATTGGGGACAGTTGAAGGTGCAGAACTTCGAGTGGCGAAACAGATATTAGCTTATGAAGCCACGAAAATTACACATAATGAAGATGCTGCTAAAAATGCAGAACAAACTTCACAATCTATTTTTGGAGGTAATAAAGCAAACCTGGAAGGAATACCCTGCACAGTGCTTCAAAGCGAAATTTTGGAAAGAGGAATAAATATTGTCGATCTGCTCGATCAGGTAGGACTTGTTTCTTCTAAAAGCGATGCCAGAAGACTGATTCAACAGGGTGGTTGTTATGTTAATGATGAAAGGGTTTCGGCAATTGAGGAAATAATCACTTTGTCTAATTTAAAAGATGGAAATATTAATTTAAGAACTGGAAAGAAAAAATATCATAGAATAACAATCAATTGATTCCTTAAAAAATTAATAAAAAAAGCTTGACAAAGAACAAAAATTTTTTATATTATAGTTTGCAAAAAAAATAGATGAAGGAAAATAAAAATAAAAAAATTTTTGCTTGACTTTTTCATAATTAATCTGTATATTAATTTTTGCATTTTGATAGTTCTTTCACAAAAATAGTAAAGCGTGCATGTCCCTGGTTTATTCAGTAAGAGTGCTCATGAATTGAAAAAAATTTACAACGAAGAGTTTGATCCTGGCTCAGGACGAACGCTGGCGGCGTGCTTAACACATGCAAGTCAAGGAGAACAGGAATCTTCGGAATCCTTAGTAAACTGGCGAACGGGTGAGTAACACGTAGGTAACCTACCCATAGAACAAGGATAACTTTGCTAACGCGAGGCTAATACTTGATAATATTTCTCTTTCGCATGTAAGAGAAATCAAAGCAGCCTTCGGGCAGTATCTATGGATGGACCTGCGCCCCATTAGCTTGTTGGTAGGGTAGTGGCCTACCAAGGCGACGATGGGTAGCCGGCCTGAGAGGGTGACCGGCCACACTGGGACTGAGATACGGCCCAGACTCCTACGGGAGGCAGCAGTGAGGAATATTGCGCAATGGGCGAAAGCCTGACGCAGCAACGCC
>SMTZ1_10007201_pt1 | contig 13549 bp, 12 predicted proteins | sample DeeMarSWOR136_30_FD_25667 | JGI IMG/M metagenome (IMG submission 25667) | reverse complement strand
TATAGATATTGAGCCGATGCTTCGAGAACTTGTATCTATGGGTGTACAGCCAATTATATCTCATGCCGAGAGAATCACCGCCTTAACAAAAAGACTGAACATATTGTCCAGGTGGCTTGAGCACTCTACCAATCTGCAAATAACCGCATCCAGTTTGTTGGGAGATTTCGGTATCGAGTCAGAAAGAGCGGCATGGAATTTTTTAACCTCTGGATGGGCAAGAATTGTGGCAACAGACTCTCATGATGTAAATTCTCGCAGACCTAAGATGAGAGCTGCCTATAACCTTATAACTACGAATCTCGGTGAAGACTTAGCGAAAGAGGTCTGTATTGAGAATCCGTTGAGAGTGATTAAAGCTATGGACATATTGCCTGGCCAACTTTATGAAAAACAGGAGGCATATTTATGAGGGAAAAGCGAGTCAATCTTGATATCCAGGATGCTTCAGTAAATAAATTCGATAGGATTATCGAATTGTTACTGATATCGCTTCTGGCATTTATGCCATTTTCGTTTGGTGCTGTAGAGGCATGGAGCGAAGAAGTTGTAGTGGCACTTGCAGCCGCGATTACCGTATGTTTTTTAGTTAAGCTTACCTTTGATGGAAATACCCGCATTATCTGGTCATGGGCATATGTTCCGCTCGCACTGTTCATTATTATAGCAGTATTTCAGATTATCCCCCTGTCGGCGGGCTTCGTGAACACCATCTCTCAGAATACAGCCACAACAAAGAAAGAACTTTTAGGTGATTTGCCAAATTCAGAGTCCCTACTGAAATTTATGACACTGAGTTTTTATCCAAACGCCACAAAACATAACCTGCGGTTGGTGTTTGCTGTGATGGCAGTCTTTTTCGTCGTTGTAAATGTTTATCGCCAACCAGTACAGGTCAAAAGGCTTTTAGCCGCAATTGCTATTATCGGCGGCTTTATCGCTTTGTTAGCTCTTGCCCAGGACCTCTCGGGGAACGGGCGAATATATTGGAAGATACCCACAGGTAGCGACCAGGCTTTCTCGGGAACATTCGTTAACCACAGCCACTACGGACAGTTTATGAACCTATCTATCGGCGCGGCCCTTGGACTTATTTTTGTAAGAATCCATGAAACATTTGCAAGAAAAAAAGTCTCCGCAGCAGCAGTCTTTGAGTATCTCGGTTCCCCTTCAGCTAAACCTATGTGGTTGCTTTTAGCAATGATAATTCTTGGAGTAGCCACAGTTTTCGTGTCACTGACTCGCGGAGGTATGGTCAGTATGCTTGTTGCAGCAGGTTTTGTTACATTAGTTCTCAGCTCGCGACATTCCATTAAAGGCCGGGGCTGGATAATGGCATTAATAGCGCTTGGTGCATTCATCTGTGTGCTCTATATAGGTTTTGACGCAGTTTATGACCGATTAGCGAGCCTAAGGGACTTACGTCAGGCTCAGTCAGGAAGATGGCAGATACTGAAAGATATATCCCTGGCCTGGACTAAATTCCCCGTTTTCGGAACTGGACTTGGTACCCATGAAGTTGTCTATCCAATGTTCGACCGCTCGACAGCAGCATCTCTTGCCGCATATGCGGAAAATGAATACGCCCAGACTGCAGAAGAAACCGGCTTGTTAGGATTAGTAACATTAGTGATATTTGGAATTTTCGTGTGCATATATTATATCCGTAATATAAAAAATGCTACTATACCGATTCGCTCAACTACTTATGGTCTCGGATTCGGCCTTTTGGCGATATTGATACATAGTTTAAGCGATTTCGGTCAGCACTTACCGGCTAATGCATTCCTCTCAGCAATATTCTGTGCACTCTTACTGGTTCTATCTCGTATGGGACCTGAGGGTAATCAAACAGTAAAAACTACCAAGTCAACATATGGCTCCAGATATATACGTATCGTAATTTTGTTATGTATTTCCGGGATATTTGCATGGGCGATGTTAGGTGCCAATAACGCTCGTCTTGCCGAAGCTCATTGGAAAAAGGCTCTTACAATCGAACAGAGTCTGATAGAAGAAAATTGGCAGGCAAACAATGAAAAATATGCATCTTTGATATCCAATGCAGCCTCCGCCGCTGACTATCAACCGGAAAACGTCAAATACCGACATTGGCTGAACGTATATCGCTGGGAGTCTATAAGCCGCACTGCTGATCCCAATACCGGTGAAGTTATCATCCCCGAGCAGGCATTGGAATTTGTTCATCGTATCGTCGATGAACTTCATGGGACACGTTTGCTTTGTCCGACTTACGGGGCAACCTATTGTGTTGTAGGCCAGCTTGAAAAATTCACCCTGGATAATCCAAAAGGCGCAGAATATATCAGAAAGGGCTTTAAGCTTGCGCCATGTGATCCTACAGCCTGTTTTGTCGCCGGTCTTCTCGATGTCGAAGAGCAGAAAATTGATACCTCATTTGATAAGTTCAGCAGGGCTATTGAGCTTGACGGGAGATTTTTTCAGAGTGTCGCTGATATTTATATTAATCACGTGAACAGACCCGACCTGGCCGTGACTGTCGCAGGAGATAGTGCTGGTAATTTAAGTTATGTGGCCAACGCTATCGCAGATACCCAGGAGCATGCACATATAGTTGAACAAGCACGGGCACAAATCGTTGAATTACTGAGGAAAAAGTGTTCCGGGCCTGATGTGACAGCTTCCGCGCTTGCCTCCTTAGCGAATATTTTCAGAAAAGGACAGGATAATGAAGCGGCAATAGAACATTACCGCCGTGCCTTGTATCTGGAATATGGTCAAATCCAATGGCGATATGCACTGGCAAGATTGCTCGCAGAAACCGACAGGGTACCGGAGGCAATCCATGAAGCACGGATATGTCTGCGACTTAGTCCGCAATTCAAGGCGGCAGAAAGATTGATTGAGGACCTATCTGTGCTGCCGGATTCTATAGAAGACCAGAATCCAATTCCTTGACGTGATTCAATATAGACAAAAGTTAGCTTTCAAGCGGATTTTTATAAACATGTTTCTGAAGAAGGCTGACAGAAATTGCAACTTTCCTCGGTGCACTAACAAGAACGGAGTGCGCGCTGGTATGCAAAATAAGAAATAGTAGCATATATTATCTGGAAGCAAAGAATGTTAAAGCTATCCGAAAATCCGGCAATTTTAACTCCGGAAGTCCGATCATTATCTGAGATTAAAGGTACCTGGAGGGTCGCCTATACGAAGGCGAGGTTCGAGAAGGTCTTTGCCTGGGATCTGTTGAGCCACGGCATCGGGTATTTTTTGCCGATGCGTGAAAAAATCATTTTTTCAGGCGGTCGCAAGCGAAGAATTATGTCACCGTTGTTTACTTCGTACGTTTTTTTCTGCGGCACAGAACAGGACCGTTATATTGCAATGACAACCAATCGATTATGTCATACGATAGAGGTAATTGACCAGGAAGGTTTAATAAAAGAGCTCCTCAGCATTGAAAAAGCACTTTTAAGTCATGCTGTTATCGACAATTATCCCAATCTACTGGCTGGAAGTCTTTGCAGGATTAATTCTGGTCCGATGATTGGTATCGAAGGCGTAGTTATTAGAAGATATGATACGAAGGCCCGTATCGTCCTCGAAGTTACTATTCTTGGTCAGGGAGCTGTAATTGAAATCGATGCGGATCTATTGGAACCAATACAGTGATAGTTATATGTTGAACTTTTTACACTGAAATCTAATTATGCATACTTTTTTATGTGTATATCTCGGTTCTGCTTTGTTTGCGATAATCATTACGCCGATTGTAATTAAACTCGCTCATCGAATCAAGGCAGTTGATCGCCCTGGTATTCGCACAGTCCATACCCGACCTGTCCCGCGAATTGGTGGGGTGACGATTTTTCTCTCGGCAATGATTCTCATAGTTATGGTTTTATTCCTTAATAACTCAATTGGCAAAGCTTTTAGAAATATGCAACTTCAGTTAATAAGCTTGTTCTGCTCAGCTACGTTCATATTTTTCGTGGGTCTGGTAGACGATCTGAAGGGATTACCGGCCAGGTTTAAGTTCCTTGCCGAATTACTGGCAGCTACATCGCTATGCTTTTTGACTGTGCGCATATCCTCGATTAAAATCACCGAACAGTGGACCTTGCAGTTGGGTTTGTTGGGTTATCCCCTAACGATACTCTGGATTGTTGGCATTACTAACGCTGTAAATCTCAGCGATGGACTGGATGGGCTCGCCGCTGGAATTTCTGCTATCGCCTGTGGTGTGATAGTTGTGTTTGCTATTTACAGCAACAATGTTATCATGGCAGTAATAATGCTCGCCCTGCTCGGTAGCTTATCCGGTTTTTTATTTTTTAATTTTAATCCAGCTAAGATTTTTATGGGTGATTGTGGTAGTTTATTCTTAGGTTTTACTATTGCATCTTCAAGTGTTTTATGCTCGATGAAATCTTCTGCCTTGGTCGGGATTGCACTGCCGGCTTTAGCTTTGGGCATACCCATTTTTGATACTCTCTTTTCCATGCTCCGGCGATTCCTCGAGCGCCGGCGTATGTTTGCACCAGACCGAAGACATTTCCATCACATATTGATCGATATGGGTATTAAGCAGCGCCACGTAGTCGTTACTATATACCTAATGACTTTGCTTTTCACCGGGCTGGGAATGTTTATGATGGTGACTCGTAAATCGAATTCTTTAGTAATATTCCTCTGTATAATATTATTATTACTTCTTTTGTTCAACGCTGTCGGCTCGGTTCGACTCAGAGAAACAATATCAGGCTTGCAGAAGAAATATGAGATTGCCAACCGGTGCAAGCAGGAGCAGATTAAGTTCGAAGACGCCCAGCTTCATTTTCGCAATGCACATAATTTTGACCAGTGGTGGGAGGCAGCATGCAAGGCTGCTGAGCGACTTGATTTTGCTTGGCTGTCCCTGAAATCCGAAGATGGAGACGGAACAGTCCGAACAGAAATCTGGCGTAAGTCTGATTCGAAGCCGGAGTTATCAAGATTGGTAGTTATGACAATTCCTTTGAACAAAAACGGAGATAAGAATTCACTTGAATTTGAGATGGCTATTTCTGTCAATGGTTCATTAGAGTCAGCAGGACACAGAGCAACATTATTCAGCAGATTAATCGACGAGCATTGTCAAATCGTCAACAACCCGGAGAATATAGAAAAGGGTAAGACTTGACGACTTATTTAGAGTAAAACTATTCCAGGCATATATCATTCCTTTGTAGAAATACACCATACTGATATAAATAATTTTTTAACCATAGAATTTTTGTGGTGATATAACCAGCTTATATGTGGACATTTACATGTTTATGTTACAGCAAAAAATCATACTGTACGAAATGTCTACCTATCATACAGTACAGATAAAATAAATGCTCAAAAAACTTTTCTCATCCCAACTTCGTATCAATATGGCCTCAGGAGCTGTAACTACAGTAATCAACGCCGTGACTCTTATTGTAGCGTTTCCGATCTACTTGCATTTTCTTGGTTACGACCGGTATGGTGTCTGGCTCGTTTTAACCACAGTCCTGAGCTTTGCCCAGTTAGGTAATCTCGGCATCAGCAAGGCGGTTATGAAACTGGTTGCCGAAGAATATGGCCGTGGTGACATTGAAGGCATCCAGCGTTGTGTTATGACGGCATTGGCATTGTTGTTTCTTAGTGGGATGACCGTGCTGGTAGTGATATTGGTTTTGAAAAATCAGATTATTGTCGCTTTCAAACTAACGGGTGAAAATGCAGCGATGATTTCATCTTTATTGCCGTATATAGGCTGTCTTAGTATTTATGTCTTCATTGTTCAGACATTAAATGCCGTGCCTTCCGGTCTTGGCCGGATAGATTTGGCCAACTACATCCAGTCTTTGGGCCGAATCGTAGCCGTGACGGTTGCCACGGTATTGTTATATTGCGGCCGGAGTATTGAGAGCCTGCTTATCGGGAGTGCTTTATCGTATATTTTTATCCACATCGCAAGTTTCATTTGCATTCGGCGCATAGTTCACATCCGCATCCTGCGGTTAAGAAATCTGGACGTTCGACGCGGCAAGAGCATCTTACGCTTCGGCGGTGCAGTAATAGGAGGATCACTTATGAATATGATGTTGAGTCCTTTCAACAAGCTAATGCTCTCGCGGTACGCAGGAGTCTCAGCAATTCCAATTTACGAAATCGCATACAGAGGAAGTATGGAAGTTAGAGGTTTGGTTGAAGCGGGCCTTAGAGCCCTGATGCCGGAGATAAGCCGTATAGGTGCTAATATGACACGTGAAGCAAAGGAGAGGATCATCGTAATTAATAAGCAGAGTTTAAAACTCATTTTTCTGGTAGGCGCCTCCTTATTTTGTTGTGTGTTTATTATTGCCGGTGTCTTACTCAGGATTTGGCTGGGCGATAAATTTGTTGACGAGCTGCCATACACATTCAGAATAATGCTGATAGCTACCTTTGTGAGTCTTGTAGGAGTACCGGCGTACTATACACACATGGGACAGGGAAGAGTTCACCATTGTTTAATTTCACACTTTATCCTGTCACTGATTAACGTGGTTGCTGTCATAGGATATGCAATCATTTCACCGGAAATGGTCGAGTCTCGGGTTTATTATGCCATACTTCTGGGCCAGTGCGGTTCAACTGTTTATTTGGTTTGGCAGCTATACTTAGTATTGTATGCTACAGATGACTTTAGTGACAGGAAATTGGTTAATGTTACGACAGGGTGAAATTTTTGATACGGATGTTTCAAGGGGATATATAATTTTGTGACGATTTAAAATTTTTTATGAGAAGCCACTTAAACCAAATAAGCTACGCTGAAGCAGAAGCGGTAAAAACCGAAAAGTCCGTTAAAAGGGTGCTTTATAAGGAAGCTTCGATATCCGGTTTATTGTATTTAAGTTATAAGTGTTTTTATAAAATTCTTAGTTTCCTTCCTCGGCTCATTATGATGAAAATCGTAAGAACCTACCTGAGACTGCACGGAGTACAGCTTAAACAAAATCTTCGGATATATAGTTTTCCGTTATGCCGCCGACATTTGTATGCTACTATCAAGATAGGATCGAATGTAACAATTTTCAACAAGTTATCTGAAAATCCGGCCGGTATCAGTCACAGGAGCGTTTTAATTGCCAGTAAACCTGGTGCCAGATTAATCATTGGCGATAATGTTGGTATCTCTGGAGTGGTTCTTGATTGCACAAAAGAAATCATCATAGAAGATTTCGTATATCTTGGCGCTGGTGTGATAGTGTACGACACTGATTTTCACCCGATTGATTTTTTAGATAGGCGCATGAAAGACAAAAGTAAGATCAAATCAGCTCCTGTTCGTATATGTGAGGGTGCATGGATTGGTGCACAGGCTATTATCCTAAAAGGAGTGACCATCGGACCGAGGGCAGTTGTCGGAGCTGGTTCCATTGTTACCCGAGATATTCCGGCTGATTGTATTGCCGCCGGAGTTCCAGCCAAGTTCATAAAATCGATTTGAAGTTTAAAAAAATTTGGACACGATGTTTTTTAAATTGTAATTCAATCCTCGCTTATTCTTCTGAGTTAATTTTTTTATACACACTACAAACAGACACTTAAAATAACCTTAAAGGTCCCAAGGAAGCAAAGTTGACTTATATAAATGTAGGAACAAGAGGAGATCTAAACAATAAGTCACCAATAAGTATGATAGCTGCCTATTTTCTAATTGGTGGGATTATTTGCCTTTTTATATTTCAACTTTTTGTAGCAGACCAAAACAGCGAAGTGGCTATACTATTTTCCGATTCCACTTCACAACAAAGTGAACTTCAGAAAATAAGCTTCCCATCAGAGGCCAGAGCATTGTATGCTGCCGGTTTTTTCCTAATAATGCTGGCCAGTTCGTTCTTTATGATAAAAACCTGGCACAAAGTAGGAATAGGCTATAAAGTTGCCCTGGGACTAATGCAGGTATGGATGGCAATCCACGCAATATTAGCTTTTAGTACTGGCCCCAGCCCGTCTTTGCCCGAAATCTGTGGTACCAAAGGACCTTTAACATGGATAGCGTGCAGTATTGTGTTTATAGGTATCTCACCAAAAGGATGGCAATCAGCCAAAAAAGTCTTTGTTGTGCTTGCTAATGTTGCAGCGGTCGTCGTAATCGTTAAAGTGACTTTATCCGGCGGCATTACTACGACTGAGCATCAGGCTGGAAGGTTCTTTGTTGGCTATATACCGCTCCTTATATGGACAGTTCCGCTACTTGTTTATAATCCAAACACGATAGGCATTTCGCCCTTCAGAACCGTTTTGATATTGTTTCCATTATTTGTTCTCTATATCAGCTCTATCCTTTCAGGCAACAGATCATGGATAATAATGATGGCTTTGCATACTATTATAATTACATTCAAATACAGAAAAACTGTTCTGTGGCGTCCGAGGATTTCGTATATAATACTCCTCTTTGTGATCTTGTCGGCCTGGGCTGCATCTGAAGTCTATGGAGAAAAGTTCAAAGGTGTGGTGTCATTTCTTTCCGACTCTTGGTACGAAGATACAAGAACCGATCAATATCGACAGTTCTTATCGCAGGTATCTTTCACAGATCTCTTTATTGGCAAGGGACCCAGAGCGACTTGGTTCTGGAATGGGCGAGAATATGAATGGATAGACGGTCAGTTTACGCTTCTTGCGTTCAATGGTGGTTTCATCCTGCTTTCTACATATATAACAATTATAGTATGGCCGGCCTTCCGGCTTCTATTTAAGCATCCCTCGTGTCAGTACGCTGCACCGGCAATAGTACTGGTTTTCTGGACTCTCGCCATGATGGGTCTATCAACTTTTACCAGCGTAAAAGTGTCTTATGAGCACACAGTAATATGCATTCTTGCAGGGCGTTGCTACTATCTAAGTAGGATCAAAAGCGACCTACATCCCGTGAATTTTAACCGAAGAACTATTTCTCATCCATTCCAAAAGCCCGCTTATAAGTTAGTTTGAGTGAGTAGAAAGTGGTAACTCCAAAATTAAATGTTGTTTTTACTGGTTTCCCCTATCCTCAGGGTCTGGCCGGCACCAAGAGAAATCAACATGCGATTGATGCTTTGAAAAAATACGGCGCATCGGTGAAAGTCTTTGTTCTGCGTCAATCGACAAAGATGAACAAACCACATGGTGTGTATAACGGCGTGCCGTATGAAACTATCGGGCCGGATCTGTGGCGAACGCGTTTTCTAATGACTTCGCCTGTCTTCTTCTTAAAAAGTATGAAAGCAATACGGATGACATTTTGTCCTGATTCAAGGAATATATTTTATATCTATGGTCCTCCTACATTTAATAATTTCCCTATGATCCGGCAGGCTCGCAAATGTGGATATAAGATTATATTTGACATTGTTGAAGATGATGATGTTGCCTGGAACAGGTCAACCTCATTATGGTTCAAAGCCACTAATTACACAGCCAGATGGCTTAGCAAACGTATATCGGATATAGCTGATGGCATAATCGTGATTAGTTCTCATCTCCAGGACAAATTCCGTGATTTGACGAGAGGAAAAATTCCTATATTACTTCGTTCTATATCTGTTGACACTGCTCGTATATCATATATACAACCGTTTTCCAATGGTAAGGTATCGCTGTTCTACGCCGGTATATTCGGCGTTAAAGACGGCGTCGAGAATCTTCTGGAAGCATTCGATTCTCTTGCCCCATTATACCCACGGTTAAGACTTGTCCTTTCCGGGGGCGGTGGGCCCGAGAGGATGCGTAAGATTCTGGATAGAATAAGAAGTTCGCCTTTTAGTGACAGAATTAAGTATGTAGGTTATATCACGGAGGAAGAATACTATCGGCTGCTTTGTTCTGTTGATATTCCTTGTGTGCCTCGCGTGGATTCCTTATATGCTAACGCCGGCTTCCCTTTCAAACTCGGTGAATTCCTGGCCAGCGGTAAACCTGTCGTTGCATCCAGAGTATCGGATATTGAGAATTTCATATCTAATCGTGAGGATGCAATCCTGATTAATCCGGGATCGATAGATGACATTATCTCGGGAGTTCGCTACCTTATTGAAAATCCAGACAGAGCGATACAGATAGGTATAAATGGACGTAAAAAGGCCCTGGAGAAGTTTGATGTGGGGATTCAGAGGAATTCTCTGTACGATTTTCTCGGGATGGTAGCACAGACATAGAGATTGCTGAAATCCTTATTATAAATGACTCAAAAATCACTCGTTTCGAAGTCTGATGTTGAAAGTTTTTTCCACAGTTCTCTTATTGTATATGTTATTTCTATAAAACAATATGAAAAAGCCTAAGCTATATATATTGGCAATTAACGTATTAATATGTTTAAGTTTTATATTGCATGGCGATGCAGTACTTGATGTTGGATGTCTTACTGGCTGGTCAGGGAGCCTTTCAGGAATTCATAACCCGGCCGTTGTTGCTATAAGTAAAGATACTAATCTTACGGCCAATTTAGCATCTACTGCGATTTTTCCTACAGATTATGTTTTATATTTGAAATTTGATTCTGAAACAGGGGGAGTCACTCCTGATGAGACGGGAGCTAATAACGGGATCCTGGTTGGAGATGCAGCTATAATAAATGATGCAGGGAAAGGCAGCCTCTTAACATTGGATGGCGTTGAAGACTACGTCGAAGTAGCAGACAGTCCTCTCTTGGACATACAACACCAGATAACTCTTTCTGTTTGGCTTAAATTAAATCAATTGCCGATTTCGATAACAAAGATAGTTGTTAAACCCACTGAAGAAGGACTGGATCCTTGGGAACTATATGCTTTAGATGTAAAAAGAAACACTGGAGAGATAAGGTTTGTTCTAAGTGATGGCACTTCTTATTATGAGAACGGATGGCATTCTGTTGTTTCAACTCTTCCTTTAAATCAATGGAATCATATTGTCGGAACCTATGATGGAACAACAATGAGGTTATATGCCAATAGTTCTCTTGCTAACAGCAAGAGTGTCAGCCTTAAGATAGGAGCAAACAATCAAGACCTCTATATTGGAAAATGGTTAAACGGATTCTCTATCAACGGCCTAATAGACGATGTCATGATCTTTGACAGGGCTCTGAATAGTTCAGAAATTCAGGAGATTTATGAGGATATATGATAGGATTGTTTTTTCCGCCTGCCGCAACGAACTATTTAAAAGATGGGATTTACACCAATTACAATCACTCTATCTTTCTTGCAGATTACTCCGATTTGGTAGATACATTATCCGAGTTGGGTTTTAATACTATTGTAATATATACCCATTTTATGTTTTATAGATATGAATTTGACGCACAATTATACAACGCACGCTATCCTGCATGGGGAGATTTTAATTCTACAGAAATAAAGGAAATGGTTCGAATAGCGAAGCAGAAGGGCATAAAAACTATCCCTGCATTACAGGTTTTATCGCATCAAAATGGTGGAGTTCTTTCACAAGTTTACCCGGAATATATGCTTCCTGAACCGGAATGGAAAAAAGGGGTGTACTATAGTTCCATAAATTGTGTTGAAGTTAATGGAATTGTCTATAATTGTTCAATTGCGCATACCTCGTCACTGAGTAATAAACCTGGTTATGGAGCAAATTGGCAAAATTACTGGATAACTTATGATAGAAGGACAAGAGACCCGTTCAATCAGCAGGCGGAGCAAATGGTTTTTGGTATGATTGATGAGTTAATCGAGGTATTTACCGTTGATGGGGAAAAACCAGAGGCAATTCATATCGTTACGGATGAATTGAACAACTGGCTTGATTGTCCCGAAGAGTGCAATGGGATGAGTTCGGCAGAGATTTTTGCAATGGTCATAACCAATGTATACAACCATATCAAAGAAAACAATCCCGATATGGATATTATGATGAGTGCGGACATGCTGGACGAAAATTGGAATGGAGGAAGAGAAGAAACTCCCGTGGCAGGTGCAATAGATTTACTGCCTAAAGATATAATACTTAACGATTGGAGATACGAGGCGACAAGTTATTATGGATTTGATCATGCCAGTAGGATGTTTCCGAGTGTCGGGAAATATATGGATAAGGGATACAATGTTATAGTCTCCCCATGGCGTGATCTTGAAGCGGCAGAGGAACTAATTCGGACCGGGAAAGAACAAGATCTTAGGACGGGGAGATTTAAGGGAGTTATTTACAATTCTTTGCTCGGATATATCAACTATACTGTTCCAAGTTTAAACCAGGCACTCAATGATTATTCGGGGTGGGAAGATTTAATCCCCGATTCGTATAAGTATTTTACCGATCCTCCTGTTGATATAATGGTGCAAGAAATAGCAGATGTCATAGAGCAAACTGTAGATATCATAAATTCAGAGGATTATCAAAATACGGATGAGTAAGCTATGCCGTTAATGTCGGAAATAATGCTGCTGTTATGAAAAATCCCTCGAATATGGCAGTAGTGATTAAAGTGACTATCGTAATAGTTTCATATAAATATTCGGATTGCCTTGGGCTAATAGCCGGTGACAGGGAGATTGTTTAGATGGTTATTGGCATAACCGGGGGCTCTTGCAGTGGTAAAAGTACTCTGGCTCGAAGCTTAGTGAATCTGCTTGGTGATAGAAAAACAGTTCATATCTCACAGGATAATTACTACAAGGATCAATCCCTGTATTCCGAAGAAGAAAGGCAGAAAATAAACTATGACTCTCCGACTGTAGTTGATATCGACTTGCTTGTTTATAATCTAAGTCAGTTAATAGACGGCTGGCCCATAAAAAAACCAATCTATGATTTTGTTACTCATACCAGAGTCAGAGGATACGATTTGGTGTATCCTGAAAAGGACATCATTGTAGAAGGCATTTTGATTTTTACAGATAAGAAGTTGCGTGACTTAATGCATTTGAGGATATTTCTGGACATAACAACAGATGTTCGGTTAGCCCGGAGGGTATTAAGAGACACCAAGGAAAGGGGCAGAACTCCGGAATCGGTTAAGAAGCAATGGTTTGATTCTGTTGAGATTATGTACCAGAAGTACGTTGCACCAACTAAGCGTTATGCGGACATTATTTTTACTGAGAATCCGGGATACGATGATATTGCATCATTAGCTGATAGAATCAAAACAGGAGAACGTCTGTGAAAAGGTTACTATCTGTATTCATCGATGGATTAAAACCTGATTCTATAGAGTATATGCCGTTCCTGAATTCTATCGGGCACAAAGCAAGAATAGAAACTCAACTCGGATACTCCGTGACCTGCCATGCAAACATTTATACCGGCGTTTGGCCTGATAAACATCGCCTTTGGCTAAGGTCAGATATGCAAAATATCTTCCTTTTTGTAATTCACTGCCGGTAAAACTGCTTTTGCACAGGTATGCAACGGCCTCTACAAGATATACATCTTTCTTTGGCCTGCCGCGTATAGTTCATCTTCCGGTGCGATACTGGAAGTACCTCGACGTGGACGAGAAAAAAATGCCGTACGAAGAGGGATACATAAGTAAGTATCCAACTCTTTTTGACATCCTGCGAAAGGAGAA
>SMTZ1_10004820_pt1 | contig 13551 bp, 14 predicted proteins | sample DeeMarSWOR136_30_FD_25667 | JGI IMG/M metagenome (IMG submission 25667) | reverse complement strand
CTCAGCATGCTCGCGGCCGGGCCCTGGATATAGACGTCGAAGGACCTGACCGTGTCCGCCGGCGGCTCGGCCGTGACCGGGTTGCCGTCGTAGTTGCCGGTGGCGATGAGGGTCACGCCAGTTGACGGGGCGACAGGAGTTATCGTGACAGCTACTCCGGATACTGCCGCGGAGGTCGCCGCTGAGGCAACTAGGGTATTAGCGGCGGAGATGGCAACCGTCGGGTTAACCAGCTCTGCAATCAGCCACGGATTGGTAAGTACCAGCCCAGTAGAGGCTACCGCCGGTCCTGCGGTGGTGCCCCACCAGTTGTTGGTGGCATCGAGCGTGCCCGCGCCACCGTTGGCGAAGGAAGCCGCATTACCCGTAAAGGTGTTGAACTTGAAATACGAGCCGACGCCCGTACCAAGTGCGGTCACACGGGCGATGGCATTGGGACCGTCGGTGATGGTATTGGCAGTTGCCAAAACTACACCACCGTTGATCTGTACCGCACCTGTAGGAGCAGCACCAGCAGTGCCGCAGCCGTCAATAGTGCTGGTGGATACACTGACCGTACCACCGTCGGAAGTAATGGCAATGCTTAGGTTGCTGAACGAGCTTCCGGTGACAGTTGACGTGCCCGCATTGTTGTCAAGGCCCGTGCCGCTGGCACCAACTACGGTAGCGTTGCTCAGCGTCAGTGTACCCCCGTTGGTGATACCCGTGCCGAGAGCGGCGACGTTAAAGGTGTCACCGGTGGACGAGCCAGCACCGGTCACAATAAGACCGGCTCCGGCGATTGTGTTGCCAATGGATTTGGCTGCAGTGGCTGCTGCGCCGAAGGTTATGCCTCCACCGGAGACGGAGCAGTTCTTGACCGTGGCGTTGGCATTGAGATTGACCGCACCTGTAACGGTAACGGCGTCAAGGACTGACGTGGCTGCCGTCAGGTTAACGGTACCGGTCATTATCACATAGGACTTGCCGTTTACCGAGATAATGGTCTGGCCGGCACCAATGTTGATGGGAGTCTCGGCGTAGGTACCATTATCGAGTGTCACCTTGACTACACCTGCGACACCGAGAGCGGCCGTAATCGTGCCCGGACCGATGTTCTGGTACAGTATCTGATCGGCGGAGTTGTAGCCCGTGACAACACCGGGTAGCGGCGGGATGGTCGGGGTTACCAGGGTGACGGTGTTGGATGATACGGCCACAGGCTCCTGGGTCGTCTTGACCGCTACGGCATAGTCACCGGTGGCAGAGGGGTTGGTGACACCGGCCGTAATCTCGATGCGGATATTGGAAAGTTCACCGATGATTTCGCCTGCAGCCAGCGTGTAGGTGATAGCCTGGCCTGCATTACCCCATGTACCGGTGCCAATAAGAAATGGGCCACCCCAGAGTGTAGTCGGTGGTGGTGCCGGGTTTGTGTACCAGCCTTCTGACGCCGCAATAGAAGCTGTAGGCGCAGCTATACCATAGCCAGCCGGGAAGGTAATTGTAATTACATCACCTGCGGTAAGCTCCTTATTCGTCTGGAAGTAGACATTGTAATCGGCATTTACGGTGTTGATTACATTGTCTCCGGCGGTTGGTATGGTGAGTTGGGGTATCGAGACCGCCATTGCCGGGACAACACTTACCAGCAGGCTGGACACCAGCGCCAGCGTCAGGCCCACACCCAAAATTCTAGAAATTCTCTTTTTCATCGACCTTTAGTTTTTCCTCCTTGAAATGTCTCCATAATATATATCAAATCTCTCCGTCCATGGAGACAAACTTTGTTTGCCTGTAAAAATCCGTTTTTGGAATGTTTCCCATTCCTCTCCCCTTTCGGGCTCTGACGTTGCTACCACCTCCTTTCGTAGCAAGATTTGAGTATCCTTCTATCCATAGTAGTACCTACGGATACACAACCCCTTATTATAACATAACATAAACACTTGTCAAGCCTCGGCGCTACTTCCCTGAAGCGCCGTGCCTCGACTCGCTATTTAAAGGTATGACTAAGTACCCATAACTAGCCATACCTACCTATACTGATTAACATAAAGCATAACACAAAAATTCTATTTGTCAACCCCCTTTTCAGGCGTGGGGCTGACTTGTTGCTCTGCAACTGCTCTATATATGATACGATTTGGGGCCGAAAGTATCACAGATTCTGTCGCTTTATGTCATTGCGAGCCGAGATTGTTTCGTCGCTGATACTCCTCGCAATGACATGGGCAGTGTTCAGCCTGTGCTCCCTGTAATGACATAGGCGGGGTTTGCCTAATACACCACTGTCATTGCGAGCGGAGCGAAGCAATCTCTCATAGCTCTTCATACAAATCCCGCCATTCCTTGTTCATACTGTTCACTAACTGCACTTTCTTCTCTCTTGAGCCGCCCTTAATCTGTTTCTCTCGTGCGATCGCGTTTTCTATGTCTTGGAATACTTCGTAGTACACAAGTTTGGAGACGTTGTATCTACTGGTGAATCCTACTGTCAGCTTCTCTTTGTGCTGATACACTCTTCTTTTGAGGTCATTTGTCACACCAGTATAGATTACGGTGTTACGAGCGTTGGCCATAATATAAACGTAATATTGCTTATGCATTAGTGTCACTTGCTGAGATTGCTTTGCCGCTGATGCTCCTCGCAATGACATGGGCGGGTGTATCTGTTACCCCCACTGTCATTGCGTGCCTCTATTGTCATTGCGAGCGACCCGCCTGACATAGTCCCGGAGGGACGGCCTGCTTGCGCTAAAGCTCCAGCGAAGGCAAGCGGGCAGGAGCGAAGCAATCTCGGGGTGGTGTCGTTACCATACTGCACTTCCAAATAATGACATGGAGATTGCTTCGTCGCTGTTGCTCCTCGCAATGACATGAGGGATTTACAGGTTTCTGACCATATAGCCACCGTTTTCGTAATAGCCAGGCTCGGTACGATAGTACTCTCTGGCACCCACCCCGCTCAGCACCGCCAGTTCCTTTGCGTGGAATTCCTCACGGGCAATCCGCTCCGCTTCCCGGAGCAGGGCCTTGCCCAGGCCCTTGTGCTGGGCGGCGGTCTCGTTCTGGTGTCGTAGCGGCACCTCGGGGCCGTAGACGTGCAGCTCCCGGATTACGGCACCAGGGCCCTTTTTAATACCGGCCCGGCTGACTGGCTGCGACTGGAGCCTGAGGCGCAGCAGCCCGAACAGGGTCTCATTTTCGTCCTCGAAGGACAGGAATACCTCTGTACCTTCCGAGGCCTCGTAGTCCATCCTCACCAGACGGGGCTTGCCCGTTTCCCGTCCGCTCATTACCCGGTGACCGTATTCCCGGCAGCGGATACACCGGCACTCGGTACCTTGCGCCTCCATTCGCTCCCTGACGATGCCCCGCAGTGAGTCACGGCAGCCGGCCACGATGAATTTCGCCGGGATGTCACGCAGTACCCGCGAGATTCGGACGTACGGTGGTACAAGCGACTTGATGTCGGCCACCAGGTCAATCATCATTTCCCGTGGGTATGGCTGGTATTTTCCCTGCTGGTACCATCTCTCCAGCTCTGTACCTTCGACCCCCATGGTGGGGGACAGCTTGAGGCCGTCGGGCCGGAAGCGGGGGTCATCGAAGAGCTGACGGGACATCTCCAGGTCTTTTTCCGGGGTGGAGCCGGGTAGCCCCGGCATCCAGTGGTAGTGCACCTTGAACCCGTACTCCTTCAGCAGAGCTGTTGACCTGACCACTTCTTCTACCCCGTGTCCCCGACTCACCAGCCGGAAGATATCGTCGTCCAGGGTCTGGACACCCAGCTCGACCCGGGTGGTGCCGAACTCCAGCATCCGGTCGATTTCCTCCGGCCCACACCAGTCGGGCCGGGTCTCGATGCACAGTCCAGTACAGCGATATTCGGCGGTCTCATTAAGGCGCTTGGCCTCGTTCAGGGTGGCTGCCTCCACACCGTTAAGGGCATCGTAGCAGCCCTTGATGAAGCCGTACTGATATTCCGGTGGGGTTGCCAGGAAGGTGCCGCCCATGATAATCAGCTCAACCTTGTCGGTGGGGTGTCCCATTTCAGAGAGGGCCTTCAATCTCAGCCTCACCTGCCGGCCGGCGTCATAGTCGCACTGGATGCCACGAAGCACCGCTGGTGACTCCGGGGTATAGCTCTGGGGGATGGCCGAGTAGGTGGGGCAGTAAATGCACTGGCCGGGGCAGGCCATCGGCTGTGTCATCACGGCCACCGGCGTCACCCCCGATATTGTCCTGGTGAGTTTCTTCATTGTATATTTCACTTCTCTATCAGATATACTTTAGCAAATTCGAGCTGGTAATCACAAAACCGTGCTCGAAGGCAGAGAAGTAATCGGAGGGAGTCTTAGAGGGCGCAGCCCTCCAAATATTAACTTTCCCCTTCCCCTCTGGGGAAGGGGATACAGGGGATGGGGCCACCATAGTTGAGCTGGGGGTGGGTCAGATAAAATACTGGAAAGGTGCCAGTATTCATAGGAATGGGTAAATCAACTTCTGGCGGAGCTTTCTGGTCTCGTGCTAAAATACAAGAACTCTTACAAAGGACTGGCATATGGCAACTGTCCGACAAAGCCCGATGCATGGGGCCAGACTTATCTCGATTCTCCTGCATCCCTGGGTGGTCTTGATACCAGTGGTCTTCTTGGCTGCTTATGAAGTGGCGGGCGAGTCCCTGGAATGGCTCAGCTGGACGTTATTGACCCTGGCACCAGCGTTTCTTTTACCTTCTCTATACGCGAGAATCAGGGCTTCGATGCTGTCCAGCGGCGGAACGCGGCAGAGGATTTCCAGGTCCCTTTTTCGAGATAATCTATGGGACCTCCTTATCATGGCGGTACTGTTTGGTATTCCCCCGGTTCTCGTTCTGTACTATATGGACGGCCCGGTAACGCTTCTGGCCATTATGGTTGCGTTTAGCGTCACCATGCTCTCAGTAGCGCTTGCCAACCTGGTTTATCGGGTAAGCTTCCACCTTGCCATGGTCACCAGTATGTTCTCCGCACTCTGGATTGTCTTTGGCCTGGTCTCTCTGGCTGCTCTGCCTCTGCTAGCGGTTCTGGGCATTTCCAGGTACCAGCTGGGCGAACACAGCCCGGCACAGATTACGACCGGCTTTTTCGTCGGCCTGGCTGTTTCCGTGGCTATCTTCTTCGGGTTCGGGCTTGTAGGATGATTGCGGGGTATACTAAAAAGCAGTGAGCTATTAGGTTTTCTAATTTCGCGGAGGGTGAACATGGATATTGCTCTGTCCGTATTACTAATTGGTACCGCTATCGTTTGCATCTATTACTGGGTAGATTTTTACATTACTGGAGGCGTCCATGTTATTAAGGATGACTGGTATACCAAGTTTCAGAAAGCCTTTCCGGCTGCCGACCTGTGGATGTCAGTCTGTGCTATATTGGGAGCCGTCGGGCTTCTGACAGGGCAGACTTATGGTCTAATATTTGCCTTGCTTGCAGCCAGTGCGCTGATATTCCTGGGTCTCATGGACGTGACCTTCAACATACAGAACAGGCTATATCGCCTGGTAGCTACTTCAGGCCAGATGAAGTTTGAAGTATTTCTCAATATCTTTGCTCTGGGGTTTGGGATTGCCCTTATTGCCTGTTTATGGCCCAGGTTATCCATCGCTTGAGGGGAAGATGGTAGTTTCACCATGAACCAAATTAGGGGATGGGGTGACAAAGGATATCTTCAACCGTATAGCCCCCGGCTGGTATAACTTCCGGCACTGGTCGATATTCCGCCGTGAACTGGAGGTGCTGGCACAGCGCTGGCAGGGCCGCCGCCTGCTCAATCTGGGCTGTGCCCACGGCCCGGACTTCCTGCCGTTCATCAATGATTTCGAGCTGCACGGAGTAGACTTCGCTCGGGAAATGCTGCGCTTGGCCGAAGAGTACTCGCGTAAATTCAATTTCGAGGTAAGCCTGGCATTGGCCGATGTTACCAGCCTACCCTATGCCGATGACACCTTTGACCACGCTATTGCGGTGGCCACTTATCACCATCTCAGGGGCGACAGTCGGGCGACAGCGCTAAACGAGCTATGGCGGGTATTGAAGCCCGGCGGTGAAGCCTTTATTACTGTTTGGAACCGCTGGCAGCCCCGCTTCTGGCTAAAGAGTAGAGAGCCGACGGTCCCCTGGAGGACTGGAGGCGAGACCTTGTACCGCTACTATTACCTGTTCTCCTATCCTGAACTTGTAAGGCTGGTGAAGCGGGCCAACTTCAGGGTGGTCAGGTTCGCGGAGTGGGACCGCTTTCCGGCGAAGCTCTTTTCTCGGAACATTTGCCTGCTGGTAGTTAAAGACTGATTGAGGGCGGTGTTGACAAAGTGCCTGAGGAGTAATAGGATTCTGCCATGGACTGCTGGGCAGAAAAGGCGGGTGACGAGTCGAGGGGGTGATGTCATGATTATCAAGATAATATGTCCAAGCTGTAACAGCGAGAGTGGTTTCTCTCTGGCTAATTCCAGTTTCGAGGGGCCGTACCGGTGCTGGCAGTGCCGGGGAAACTTTGTCATCAAGATAGCTGGAAATAAGCTCAGGTCATGCGAACCTATCAGCCAGGAGGAGTTCGATCGACTCCAGCAGGAACTGGCTCTGAAGAAGAAACTCGAGAAGAAGTAACCACCCGTGCTGAAGGAGGAGATGCGTCATGCCGGTAGTTATCGTCGAAATGTGGGAAGGCCGCACCGTCGAGCAGAAGAAGCAGCTGGTCGAGGGGATAACTGATACGTTTACCCGAATTGGGGTTCCCAAGGAAGCCTTGCACGTTATCATACAGGATGTGCCAAAGCACAACTGGGGACATGCCGGCAGGTTGGCCTCGGAAACAGGCTAGGGGATGTAATCGGGGGAGCAATGATATATCCGTTGTGGACACCGGGAATACTGGTGTGGTTAAATTTGGGGGTCGATTGAATAGTATCACAAGTATGAGAGAAGAGTAATGGATAGCGGGGCACTGTGGATTATAATACTGCCGTTACTTGTCGCAGTAGTGTTGTTCTCATTCCTGAGAGGGCGTGGTGGTGTGAGACGGCATCCAGATATCGTCCAGTTAATCCTCAATGACGTCAAGATGGATCAGGCGCTGGTGTCGACATTCTATCTTCGGGAGAAACCCAGACGATTTGAAATGAATAACTGGGCGCTTTACAAGAACGACATCGGGTTCCTCGGAGAATCGCTGAATGAGACCTTGAGACTGACTTTCAGTATGGTAGAAGACCTTAATCACGAAATCAAGCTGGCCAAGAAGAACAAGACAAGCCATCAGAGTATCGACGTCAACAAGCTGACTGAACCCCTCGCCGCGTGCCGTAAGGGTCTTGAGGACTGGATGATGGAAAACCTGGGGACAACGGAGCCTCCTTTAAAGCGCCCCTCCCTGATAGGCACGCTCTTCGGTATGGAATAGGGACCTGCTGGCTGGATAGGCAGGCTGTCAGGTACCCATGGGATAGCGGTCTGGCCCCCACTTTTTGGTGTAGGCTTCTCTTATTTCTTTCAACTGTGCCTTAAATGAGGGTGAGGTAATGTGGTTCGTGGACATTATTATTGCGTCCTCCCGGTTATCGATATAATAGCCGCGCCGCAAACCCACCTGGGTGAACCCGTATTTGGTATAAAGCTGCTGGGCAGTAGTATTGGAGGTACGGACCTCCAGAGTGATGATTCGGACTTCGCGCCGGGTGGCCATGTCTATTATCGACTGTAATAGCAGCTCGCCGATTCCCTGTCGGCGGTTGGCCTGTCGTGTGGCGATAGTGGTTATGTGGGCTTCATCGGCCATTACCCAGAAACCAGCAAAACCCGTAACGTGTTCTCCACCTTTGGCTGACCACTTGCTGTCCGGTAACCGGTCTGGAATAAACAGTCTGCTCACCCTGGATAATAAACTCTTCAGGCCGCTCTGTGGGCGAATCTCCTCAGTCTCCTCAGTCTCCTCGGTCAGCTCTGCGGCGTTGCAGGCCACGATGTAGCTGGCCAGCCGGTTCTCCAACTCGCGTTTGAAGTTGGGTGGTGGCCACTCGGTGGGAAAGGCTTCACGGTCTATTTCAAAGACCTGGTCAATATCTTCGTGGCGCATCAGGCGTACATAGTCCGGCATGATAACGTCCCCTGAGATGAGTCACTCGGATTATTGTAGCACATCTATATCTTCTGGTGCCTCGCAGGATGCTAAGTATCGTATCGGTATCGCAACAAATCGTCTTTGTGCCCTATCCTTTAGCTATTTTATGCGTTATATATATTGCACCGGGTAGCAGATGGATTGCGGCTGAGTCCGCAGCGGTGTAGAATGCTTTAAGGTTATTATTGTGGGGGTTATCTGGTGCAAGACGAGCAAGGCCTTGTCCGCCAGGCACAACAGGGAGATAAGGATGCTTTCGCCGAGCTATATGAGGCTTATTTCGATAAGATCTATCGTTATGTGGTTCTCAAAATAAGCAACAGGGCAGAGGCTGAGGATATGACACAGCAGGTCTTTCTTAAGGCGTATCAGTCTATCGGGTCCTTCAAGTGGAAGGGAGTGCCCTTCTCTGCCTGGCTGTTTCGCATTGCTCATAACCAGATTGTTGACTTCGTCAGGAAGCAGAGCAGACGCCCCACGGTTCGACTGGAGGAATCGATGGTTTCCAGCGATGATAACCCGCTGCGGACGGTAGAGAGCCGGTTTGATATTGAGCGGTTAAGGTTGGCTACCCAGCAGCTGACGGCGGCGCAGCAGGAAGTCATCAGCTTACGCTTTGCCGGTGGTCTGGCTATCGCTGAGGTTGCCCGCACGATGGGTAAGAGTGAGGGTGCGGTTAAGGCGTTGCAGCACAGCGCAGTAGCAGCCCTGCGTAAGGTGCTTCTGGTAGGTGAGGAAAGTGAAAAAGGATAAAGAACTCAACAATATCCTTGACGAGTGCCTTGAGCGGATACTGGCCAATGGAGAGACGACAGAGCAGTGTCTTGAAAGGTATCCGGAGTATGCCGCTGAGCTTGAGCCGCTGCTGCGTACGGCCATGATTACCAACGAGGCAATAGACGTTACTCCCAGCCCCGAGTTTAAGGCCAGGGCGCGATATCAGCTTCGAGCAGAGATGGCTGGGGCAGCTGAGAAGAAAAGGCGTTTCTCCTTTGTCCGGCAACCGCGGTGGGTAGTTGCAGTAGTTACTGTCCTTGTGGTGGTGCTACTCGGTGGTGGTACTGTCTTGGCGGCTGATTCTGAGAATACTATACCTGGCAATCCACTCTACGCCGTGAAACTGGCGACCGAAAATGTACGGTTGGCATTAACTTCCTCCGATGCGGCTAAGGCCGAGTTATATGCCACTCTGGTGGACCGAAGGACAATTGAAATAGAACGGTTGATGGAAAGGGGCAAGACCGAATTAGCACAGCGAACGGTCGCCCGTCTTAAGAGTCATCTGGCTAACATATCCACCCTCTCACCGGCCATCCAGTCAGCAATCGGGCCTGAAATCACTGAAGGAGAGCCGTCAGTAAAACCAAATGTCGCCGTCCAGGATGTAGCCTCCACCGTCCGGGAAGAGGAGAAGATTAACTTGCAGGTACTCTGGGGGCGTTACATAGTCAATCATCCGGACGAAATCCGGACTATGGTGGAGGAGGCCCCGCCAGCCGTCAAGCCGGCCTTGACCCGGGCGATTGTCGCTTCCGTAAACAGCTACGTGGCCAGCTGCCAGAAAGCCCTTCGGGAGTCAAACCAGACACAAAATGGAGGAAACTCCGATAACTCAAACCAGCAATCGGGTGAATCTGACAGAGAACCAGGTACCTCAAACCAGCAACCGGGCACTTCTAACCAGCAGTCGGGAGCTTCAAGCCTGACACCCGATGCTTCAGACCTGCAATCGAGTGTTTCCAAGTAGCCTCTTACAGGGTGGGCCGTTCGGTCATTCATGTTGAGTGGTGTATTCGCTCCTCAGTATTGCGTAGGTTTCAAAGTCCTCGTAATTGCCCCACTTCTTGCCGTCCTGCCTCAGGTGCCCCTCGTGCCTCATACCAATTTTCCGCATAACACGCCCTGAGGCAGGATTTCGGCTGAAGTGCGTGGCGTAGATACGGTTCAGTCCTAATGTCTCGAATCCGTACTGCAGCACGACGTGGGCGGCCTCGGTGCAGTAACCCAGGTTCCAGTATGGTTTGCCAATCCAGTAGCCTATTTCCGCTTTTTCGTGTTGCTTATTTATCGCCCATAGGTCGATGGCCCCGATGAGGTAATCCTGCTCACGATGGGTAATGGCGAACCTGACCTGCTCACCTCTATCAAAGCGCTTCTGATAGGCTGCTATCCACTCTTCTGCCATGCCGTCCTCATAAGGGTGCGGGATGTGCATTGTCGTTGAGGCAACATCACGGTCGCCGGCAAGCTGCTGCACTTCCGGAGCATCAGTCGGCACGAAAGGTCTGAGAATAAGGCGTTCTGTTTTAAGAGTTGGGTGTTCAACCATGGCGCTGCTTTCCCGAAGGCGCTTTACCACATGCTCTGCTGGGCGGACTGGTTCTTGTTATTATACGGCTTACCGAGGTGCTCGTAGGCCAAGGGAGTGGCTACCCGCCCGCGCGGAGTCCGCTCGAGGAAGCCCAGTTGCAGCAGGTAGGGCTCGTAGATATCCATAATCGCGTCTGATTCTTCACTAATGGAGGCAGCAATTGTTTCCAGCCCCACCGGGCCGCCGTTGAACTTATCGATAATGGTGGACAGCACCTTGCGGTCCAGCTCGTCCAGACCTATCGGGTCGACCTCTAGCCTTGCTAGTGCTTCAAATGCTACCGCCCTGGTGACGCCACCGTCTGCCTTCACCTGGGCGTAATCACGGACCCGCTTGAGCAGCCGATTGGCCACGCGCGGCGTACCCCGGGCACGACGGGCTATCTCTTCTAGGCCCTCGGTATCGGCTTCTATTTGTAGAATTTTGGCGGAGCGCTTGAGAATCGTCTCGATTGTTGACTGGTCGTAGAAATCGAGGTGGTAAACGGCGCCAAAACGGTCCCTGAGGGGCGGACTGAGCAGAGCGAACCGTGTCGTCGCGCCAATCAGGGTGAAGGTGGGTAGGTTCAGCCGAAGGCTTTTGGCCCCGGGTCCCTTACCGATGATGATGTCCAGTGCAGAGTCCTCCATTGCCGGGTATAGTATCTCTTCCACGGCGCGGTTGAGGCGGTGGATTTCATCGATGAAAAGGATGTCCTGCTTGTGCAGGTTGGTCAGGATAGCGGCCAGGTCGCCGGTACGCTCGATTGCCGGTCCGGACGTCACCCGGATGTTACTCCGCATCTCGGTGGCGATGATATGGGACAGGCAGGTTTTCCCCAGGCCGGGCGGGCCGTAAAACAGAATGTGGTCCAGTGCCTCACCCCTGCCCTTAGCGGCAGCGATGGCGATTTTCAGGTTCTCCTTGACGGTGTTCTGGCCGGGGAAATCGTCAAAACACCGGGGTCGCAGACTGGTCTCGATTGGACTGTCTTCGGCGCTGGGCTTGCCTGATGTGATGCGAACCATTTTCTAGGTGTCCTTTCCCGCTGCTGCCTGCCGTGTCACATTATACCACAGGAGAACCCTGGTCAGTTGCTGCCTTTTGGTTAAATAGTGTGGGCCCGGATATCCGGGCCCACACTGAATATCAGATTACCAGATAGTCACTACAGCACCGCCTCTGGTTCATCAGACTCGTCTTCATCCTCACCTGTATCCAGGTCTGTAGCCGGGAACGTCATTGTCTCTTCTTCAGATTCCAGTTCTGACTCGATAGACATTTCTTCTTCGCCCCCCGCTACCGCCACCAGAACCGCTTCCTCATCTGCATCTTCTAGTTCCTCTGATTCATCTGGTGGCTCTTCGCTGGCCTTATATCGGGCTGGGATGAGTCGGCCGATTATTACATTCTCCTTAAGCCCAATCAGCTTATCGGTGGCCCGCTTGACGGCTGCTTCGGTCAGCACTTTGGTGGTCTCCTGGAAGGAGGCAGCAGCCAGCCAGCTATTGGTGCTCAATGCTGCCCGTGTGATACCCAGCAGCAACGTGCGGGCGGTAGCCGGTTCCCCTCCTTCGGCAAGCACCCTGGCATTAATGTCTTCATACTGGAACCTGTTTATCAACTCCCCGGGAACAAGCTCGGTGTCACCGGCGGAGTCAATCCGGACCTTGGACAACATCTGCCTGGCGATGATCTCAATGTGTTTATCATTGATGTTCACTCCCTGTGAGCGGTAAACCTTCTGCACCTCGTCGACCAGGTATTGCTGAACAGCCTCGCGGCCAAGGACGTGCAGTATATCCTGCGGGTTGATAGAGCCCTCGGTAAGTTGCTGTCCGGCAGCAACGATGTCACCGGTCTGGACGCGGATACGTGTTGTTGCCGGTAGGTGGTAATCGCGCTCCTCTGTTTCTTCGTAGACAACGGAGAGGTGGCCATCTTCAATAATTGCCTCGCCGGCGACACGTGACACGATTGACTGAGCCTCGGCAATCAGTTCGCTGGACTCTGCGTCACTTTCCGGTGGGGTGCTAGCCTTGCCCTTTTTGGTGGGTTTTTTATCCTTGGCGGGTGGAAGTGCCAGCACTGTTCCAATATCCACCCATTGGCCGTGGTCCACCATGATCTGCCAGCCTGGCGGTAGCGCGTGTTCGATACGGAAGGTGTCAACGCTGGAGACCTTGATTATCTGTCCTTCGTCACTGCGGGTCACCTCAGCTGTTCCGTTTATCTCTGAGATAATCGCCTGGGTTTTTGGTGTCCTTGCTTCAAATAGCTCTTCTACCCGGGGTAGGCCGGTGGTGATATCCAGCCCGACGACACCGCCGGTGTGGAAGGTGCGTAATGTCAACTGAGTACCTGGCTCACCAATACTCTGTGCCGCGATGATGCCTACCGCTGTGTTGAGGTCGACCACACGGCCACGACCCAGGTCACGACCATAGCAATTCTGGCAAACGCCCTGCCTTGCCAGACAGGAAAGCGGAGACCGGATGTGGACCTGGGTTATGCCGGCAGCAGCAATTTCCTTTGCCTTCTCATCACTGATTTCTTCGTTACGGTCGACGATGACTTCTCCGGTCTCGGGGTGGATCACCGGACTGGCTGCCAGCCGTCCGGTTATGCGTTCGGTGAGTGACGGTAATAGCTCGGTCTCTTCCTGCTGTGCCATCCAAACGCCGTCGGTGGTGCCACAGTCTTCTTCAAGTATGATTACGTCATGGGCAACATCGACCAGGCGCCGGGTGAGATAGCCGCTCTCCGAGGTCCTCAAGGCAGTATCAGCCAGTCCCTTGCGAGCACCGTGGGTGGAGATGAAGTATTCAAGCACACTAAGCCCTTCGCTGAAACTCGACTTGATGGGGAAGTCAATAATCCTTCCGGATGGGTTGGTCATCAGGCCTCTCATTCCGGCCATCTGTCTTATCTGGGTGATGTTACCCTTGGCCCCGGATGTCGCCATCATATAAACGCTGCCTTGGGGGTCGAGGCTCTGTGAAGTGGCCTCGGCTACCCTGTCGGTGGTCTCCATCCACACGTTGACAACACCGTCGTACCTTTCA
>SMTZ1_10004819_pt1 | contig 13552 bp, 8 predicted proteins | sample DeeMarSWOR136_30_FD_25667 | JGI IMG/M metagenome (IMG submission 25667) | reverse complement strand
GTACCACTAATGAGACCAGTGGAATCATTCACACTCAGCCAATGGGGTGCCACTTCCAGGGTAAAGGTATGCTTATCACCGACATCAGGATCATCCACCGTTACCTGATATTCATAAAGTTCATTCTGGTCTGCTTCGGTAACTGGATCAGAAGTAATGATTGGCGGATTGTTTAACCTTATCACTGTCACATCCCCAAAGCTTGCATCCACGTGATGGGATAACAATCCCACTCCACCTTTCCTCAGGGCATATTGACTTTCCTGTACTATCGAGAAATTCCAGTTCGCTGGTTCATTTGAACCCTGCCAGATTTTAAAGCTATAACGCGTAACGCCGTCTCCATCCGGCGCATCATCCAGGGTTTCACAACGCATTTTCATATTATAGGTGCTTCCTACCGTAATAGGAAATTGGCCGGCAGAATTATTTGCATTATCACTATCGCCAGGATAAAATTGAATAAAAGGTGCCTGATCAGTACCATTTTCCCAGCGTAACCATCCGATACCACCAGCGGGTTGGTATCCCCACTTGGGTTGAACATCAGGAAAATTACGGAAGCCACCAACAATATAGCCGGTAAAACGCATATAAAATCCCAGACCTGCGCCACCGCTGAGCGGCCCTGGCTCTTCCAGACCATTTATGGTTACTGGACAGGAGATTTCGTAATCCTGCCAGGCGGTATCTCCAATCAAAACAATTCGGTCATAACCAATCTGCTGGGTTCGTAAATTACCACCATCCTTGCCCCATAATCCATCTACATACTGAATAGCACTCTGGACACTTGATAAGGCACTCCAATCAATGTAAGTCGGGAGAGGATAGGAACCAGAAAGATAGTTAACAGTCATCGATCTGGAAGCGTTATTGCCTGATCCGTCTGTTGCATAGATAACAATATTATTGATGCCAGATTGTAGACTGGTCAATGGTATATCAGCATTAAAATCACCAACATCATCCAGACGCCGACCATCTGGTCCCACTGTTAAAGCAACAGCACTACCACCATTTAGGGTATAGGAAAGACTGCTAATCCCACTGAGGTCCGAAGCATTGCCCAGAACATTAAAATCATGCTGCTGATAGCCCAGGTGACCAACCGCCTGACTGGTTCCGTGCCAAATGGTGATCACAGGGGGATCGGAATCAGGAAGGGTGGTGAAAGATCCACCTACTTGTTCAGCTGCGTTACCGGAACCATCGGCAGATGTTACTTTATAATAATAAGTTGTATTAGGTATTAAACCAGTTACCAGCACATTATGCCCGGTGGTTAATCCCAGCATTTGCACATTGTTACCGTAGGAAGTAGTGGTGCCATAATCCACCCGGCTGGTGGCATATTCATCGGTCAGCCAGGCAATATTTGCCGAAACAACCGACGGATTAGCACTAATTGCCGTGATAACAGGAGGATCCGCATCGGTGGAATTTCCGTCCTCAGGATCTATGGGAAATGCGGTGTTGAAGAAGTAATCTATCGCCAGGGTATGGGCAGGTGGTGCACCAGATAAGCCTACATTTGCACCATAAACACCAACTCTACTGACAGTTAACGCTTGATTGAAAGTTACCACCGGAGTCCAGTTGGTACCATTCTCAGAATATTGATAGGTCCAGGTATTGCTAATTCGGGTTACTCTAAGCCACATTGGACCTGCAATGGTCATATAGAGATCGGCAAAAATAGTGTAAGTACCACCATCCAGTAAGCCGGCAAAAGCCCGGTAATTTACTCCATCGAACAAAATATCAAATCGCAGGTATCGACTGGTGGTTTCTTCCACCATAATTCCATGGTCCTGGATCTTCTGGGTGAAATTTACATCTAGTTTTGCTTCAATCTCAAAATTTGTATTATTGGCATTCTGCATGAGCCGAGGAACAGTATTACCATCTGTCCAGGCATCATGTTTGGTTCCTTCTGGTAATTCAAGTACCGCATGGGTTCCAGTTAGATTTAAAGTAACATCACCTAAAGGATTTACATATGTCCAGATAGAACTTAGCGTATCTGCATTAAAATCGTCAGATATAATTCCAGAGGGTCCCTGTGCATGCAACTGAAATGTCACAAAAAACACAAGCAATGAAAATCCTATATACCGCCATAAATTAGTAGATCGAGCCATAATACTTTTTCTCCTTTTTTAATGAAAGATCATAAATTTAAGTTTACACTCACTATATTTTTCGAAAATACTTCCCCAAATTATTCTCTGTCAATTTTTTCGGATTGACAAAAGCCACAAATGAAATAATTAAATTTATAAATTAAGATGAAGAATCTGGATTAACCAAACTTGAGCATAAGCAAGACAAACAAGGATTTAGGATTTTCCTATAAAATAGGACATGGGTAAAATGGCAAAAAAAGTAATAATATATAAGAATTTGATAAAAAAATCCTGTTTGATAATACCATGAAAAGGTCGATTAATTAGCCCCTTCAATGAATATAAATCATCTTTCTAGTGAAGGACCAGTCACCAATCTTCAGTTGGTATAGGTAGATGCCACTCGCCAAGTTACTTGCATTGAATGTAACGAAATGCTGACCGGCTGCTTTATATCCATTGTAAATGGTGGAGATAATTTGACCTGTCAGGTTAAAAACAACTAATTGAACCTTGGCTTTTTTCGGCATGAAAAATTCGACAGTAGTGGAGGGATTAAAAGGATTTGGATAATTCTGGTAAAGTAAATAGTCCTGGAAAGGATAAATCTGTTTCTGAATCAAATCAGAAACTTGCTTGGCACCATTTTCATAAATCCAGATTTTTTTATTATCCCATCCGATTGAAGCAATATCAAGATCGCCATCATTATCTATATCGACTAATTGGGTTCCGTTATGATGATCAATAATGGTGGGAGAATCACTGTCAATTACATGTGGTACCCAATTGAGGCCATTTTTTTTATTTTCAAATATAATGACCCGGTTCCGATTTATACCACGATGTTCACCCACCACCACATCAATATCCAAATCGTTGTCCAAATCGGCAGCATCCAGGCTAAATCCTTCCCCTTCCACTTCACCAATAATATGACGTTTCCAGAGATTTTCCGGTTCGGCAGGTGCTTCATACCAGATAATATACTCCCCATTTTCCAGTCCAATAACAGCATCCAGTCTGTTATCATTATTAATATCAACGAGTTCATTTCGATCAGGCTCGGCATCATCATCGAGATCCTTGATAAAACCTATAACATGTTCGCTCCAATTATCCTCATTATTCCGAAGCCAGACAGTTCCCAATAATAGATCTAAATCTCCGTCACGATCAATATCCCCGATACTCAGATCTTCCTTTAAAGTGAAATCACTCAAAATAACGAAATCCCAGATTTTTTCTGATAAATTATCGGGCAATAACAGTTCATGTAAACCTCCTCCCCCATTATGCCAGGAAAGGGCAATTCCGGGACCTCTCCCTGAGTCTAAAAATTTGCATCCTTGTAAAAAATCTCCTGTGCCTCCTGATATGACATTTGTAAAGAGAGAAAACTTACCATTACCATCATTTTGTGCCCAGGCAAACCCGTTATTTGACTCACTACCCACACCCCGGGTACCAAAAACATCCAGATCACCATCCTGATCGAAGTCATGCAGCAGACTTATGTTATGGAGAGGAGTGCCAATCTCGTTCCTATCCCACTTTTCAGAAAAAGTACCTGGATTTTTCCACCACCAACTGCCAGCCGCCAAGTCAACCAGACTGTCACCATCCAGATCACCTTTTTCTAAGAATACTCCCCTCTCAGGCAATGCCGGTTCTATTAAATACCTTTGCCAGCGATCCAGAGAAAGAATGGGCGGATTCTGATTACTGCACCATAGTTGTAAAGGTGGATCTTCCCAGCTCCGGGCGCTGAGAATATCCAGATCTCCATCATTGTCGATATCGCCTAATCGACTTTTGTAAACACCCTTGTCATCAATAACAAAATTTTGCCAACTTTCACCATCTCCTTCATTTAGATAGGCCATGAGTATTGGATTTTTATCACGAATAGACCTTCCTACAACGATATCTGTATCCCCATCACGATCTATGTCTGCCACTTCAAGAGAATGACAATAATCCATAACCGCTATTTCATGCTTGATCCAATTCAATTTCTGAGCTTCTTTTCCTTTATTTTCATACCATGTTAGATAAAATCCCTCATTTTCAGAATTTGAGTATACTACATCCAGATTTCCATCATTATTCATATCACCGGTTGCTATCATCGCACTATTGTCCTGCCAATTCTTCGTTTCGGCCGAAAACCATTGTTCATCAATTGTGAATTCAAACCATTCATCATTTAGGGGATCCTTCGGATGCATCAGAAAAAAGCCATTCAGAATAATGTCAAGGTTGCCATCACCATTCAGGTCGCCCAGTTCTAATCCTTCTCTGTTATGAATTTTCATTTTTTGTATAAACACTGAATCGGTAGTAATTTGATAAAAAAGAGCCAGTCTATTTATGGTCCGAATAATGATATCGGGCCGATTATCCCCATCTATATCAGCAATTTCTAAATTTTTAACTTCACTACCAGTTTCTACTGTATCTAAATAATGTGCCTGCCACAGATCGGTTTTGTCAATTCCCCGATTCTCATACCACCAGATTTGTGAAAGGTTATCGTTTCCCCGAGAGGTGATGATGTCCTGATCCCCATCGCAATCCCAATCGCATGTTTCCACAGCATCACCAAAAAAATTAGTACTGTCTCCAATAACATAGCGAGACCATTCCGGATACTGATACCAGGCCAGTAAACCATCATAAACCTGTCCTCGTTGATTTCCCCATTTCATCAGCACTACATCATTAAAGCCATCGCCATCAATATCACCGATGGCCGTTGGTCCACCAAGGGTATCAATTAAAAAGTATTGGTAAGAAAAGTTGATGTCTTTAATGGAAGCTGAAATGATATTTCCGGAAAAGAATTTTTCTGGTAAAGTGGGCGCAAAAATAAGGTATACAATAATTATGAGGAAGACAGTTAACGAGGCCCGTTTCATCTTTTCTATTAGAATTTCGGATTAATCATCGTTTTGAGTCTTTTAATAGGTACTGATCAGAAATCAGGAAATCAAAAAATGATAACCACCTTATCTATAATTATTTGCTTAATTTAAGAAACAAATACTCCTTATAAAATGTGAATCTAAATATTTAATCATAATCGGCTTTAAAAAAAATAAATTAACCCGTTATGCAAAATAGACGTATTAATAACTTTTAAATATAGTAATAATAGTTTAATCACACTTTCCCAAAAATCAGTACTCAGTTTAAAATAAAGTTATGGTGAGTCTCTTTCAAGCGGGAAACAATGAAATTGCATAAGTATTATATATTCAATATGATATATATAATTTGTATTTTGGGGGGGGCATAGCGAATCAAGAAACATCTTTATCTCACAGGATTCTTGCCTCCGCCTAACAATCTTCCCCAGGCGATACTGGCATTGATCAAATCTTCCATCCAATCTTCAGGTCCTCTCCGCAGTCGGCTGATGCGATACTGTAATTCTTTCTGACAGGCATCACGCCAGCGCCATCTTGGCTTCCCAAACAGTGTTGGCCCGTTATAGGCTTTCGCATGTAAAGTTTGAAATTCTCCTGCTCCCCGATAATATCCTCTGAGAAAATGGATTGTTTGCCTGCTCTTAGGAACCAGATGCTGGACCACCGCCTCTGGGACCCATCTTCCTTTTAATCCATCTTTTAACATTTTAATCATTAAAACACCCTCTTCACCCCGCAATGAGCTATTCGGTCTTGGTCCAAGTCTGGTATCATAAAGGTATTTTTTTTGTTCTTTTGTACGAATTGCCCAATTAATGCCATTGGGAATATGATATTTATTCGAAATCAATAAATCATCATCCGGTTCCAAAAGTGCATAGGCATCATTCAATTTATAAATGCTTTTTTCTAACCAGAGTGGGGGTGTTCCTTCAAACCATGGTTTCACCGGACCACCAAAAAAAGTAACATCTGGATATTTGATAAAAGCATTATAATATGCCTTTAACCAGGGGGAATTCACCTGAGCATCATCATCAGTCCAGATAATATAATCGCCATTTGCTTCGTTTATAGCATGATTCAGGGCAAAGGATTTTCCTGGTCGCGATTCAAATATTCTACGGATAGGAAGTTTATCCAAATGCTTGCTAATAACCTCATCAGTGTGATCTGTGCAGTTGTTGTTTACAATCAGTAATTCCCACTCCACTTCCGGTGGAATTTCTAAGGCGTACATACCAGATAAATTTTTATCCAGATATGCAGCACGATTCCAGGTACAAATCCCTACAGTCAATTTCATTATTTAAGATCTCCTATCTAAGTTCATAACATAATCTCGATTGAATACCTTATACTGCTCATTTAATCCCTAATTTTTTAGTGGTTTTTCCTTATCGATTATCACTGTACTGAAATGTATATTAAAGCTCTTAAGAATGAATAAATCACAATTTTAAATCAAAGTTTTCAGATACTGGTCGGGACCTCGAGTTTCGAGAATTCTAAATGAAGGCTTCCTATAGTTGAAGCATAAATCACTTTACCTAATTCTATTATCTGTTTGAAGCAAAATCCATATTTCATACTACTAAAAATGGTAGAAAATGATTTTTTGAACTTCTTTCTTTTCCGAAAATTATAAGCCAATCCGATGGCTGAGTTCCTGATACGTTTCTTCAGAATCGATTTCTCCTGATAATTTAAGTAATACTTTTCCAGGTACTCCTTGAAAAGCACTTGATGTGATTTAAGAAACAAATAATGACTGTTTAAGTCACCGGCTGATAAGTTTGATTCATGTTCATATAGAATAAAAAGCGGTTCTCTTCGATAGGCAAAAGTGGCCTGTTTTTCCTTAAATAACCTGATAGCAAAATCTCTGTCTTCCGCAAAAAATATTTTCTCATTAAACTGTATCCCTTCCATATTTTTCATGCGGATGATCACACTTCCCAGATGAAAAAAGTTGTCCTGAATGAGTGTTTTAAATAAGTCATCCCTTAAAATAACCAAATCATCATTGATCTTTTCACTTTTTAGTTTGAATAACTGCCTTTTTTCTTTAAAAAATTCCGAAGTCTGTTTATTGCTGTGATAATCATAAATTTTAAAATTACCGAATAGGACATTAATTTCAGGATATTGATGTAAAATGGTTATTCCAGGTTTCAGATGATTTTCTAGCCATACATCATCCGAATCAAGAAATGCAAGAAAATCCCCCGTGGCTTTACGGAGTCCCGTATTGCGCGCACCTGCAGGTCCCTTTGCACATTCATTTGAATAATACTTTAAGAAAGGAAATTGCTGAATCATCCGTTCCATGACCGAAGCTGTATCATCAGTGGAACCATCATCTATAACAATGATCTCAAGGTTTTGATAATTTTGTTGGGTAATGCTCTTTATGGCATTTGGAAGAAATTGGGATCTGTTAAAGGCCGGAACAATGATACTGACCTTTGAGGAAATTTGTTTGCCATCCATAATTGGCGAGTAGAATAAATTTTGGTGAATTAAGTGAAATGTTATTTTTATTTCAAATATTTGAATAACGGTATGTTAATATTATTTGACTATTCAAGACCTGTATAAATTGCTTTTACTTTACAACGGTTAGTCATCATTCCCCATCATATAAAAATCATAAAGGATTCCCAGCTTGTATAAAAATTGAATTTCATAATAGAATTTTTTATATTTTTTCCTGCTTAACCGGGAAAATAGGAATTTCACAAATTCCTGGAAAGCTTCCCTAATCAGATAACGAGGAATATTAAAATATTTTATAGTATTTTCGCTTATATTAAGCCATCTTGCATCTCCCCTGGCACAGCCCCAAGTATATTTGCGGATAAAAGATTTTTTTAATTTTTCTTGAGAAGATGGGTGGTAAAGGGCCGCAGCAGGATAATATAATATGTTAACACCATTTTTTCGGAATCTATTCATAAGCTCGGTATCCTCCCCAAAGACACTGTCAACCTCACCCCAGCATCCCATATCCGTTCTGAAATAACCATGTTGCTCAAACAATTTTTTTTTCATGAACATATTTGCACCGGAAGGACCATGAGTCCTTCTACGGTAGTCCCGGATTTTATCACCCATATCATGATTACCAACAGCAGTGAGATGAGTTGGATAACGCGGATCCTCTGTCAAATAGTCCGGGAGATCTCCCTCAATAATGGGGATTATCTTTCCTCCAAAACAGTCGTATTCATTTTCTTTAAATGCTTTATGAATTGAAGAAAGCCAGAGAGGATCTAAAATAACATCATCATCGGTAAAGGCCAAGTATTCACTTCTTGCTATCTTTATCGCTCGATTTAGGGCAAAGGATTTACCCTGCCTGGGTTCAAATTCATACACTATCGGCAAGGATTTTTTCTCAATCCATTCTTGAACTAGCTGCCGGGTTTTATCTTTAGAATTATTATCTATAATGATAAGTTCCCAGGAAAATTGTCCCTTCGGATAATTTTGATCTTCAAAATTCTTAAAAAGTCCATTTAATTGTTCAGCACGATTATAAGTCGATATAATTACTGATAGATCAGGTTGATTCATTAATGAATCCTTTCTTTACCACTTCTAATTATATATGAGTATATTCAAAGAATTCTTAGTCCGTTAATAGATTTGAAAATTTCAGCGGCAATTATAAATTTAATTTAAAAATTCTCTGATCAATTCTTACTTTTGGGATTTTTTAAATGCATAGGCTCCCTTTATGCTCCCAAGTGTTTCTCTATACTCAATATATTCTTTATATCCTTTTTTAAATGTGATCTTTCTTAAAATCCACTTCAAATAATTTAACACAATAGCTTTAACCATCCAGCGGGGAATTCCAAAAATTACCGGCCCCTGATAATTTTTTATTTTCTCTAAACTCAATTCTTTATAATATGCTTCCTGTCTAATGCTAATATGGGAAAGTGTACATTTCCATGCTGGTACAAAATGCCTTAAACTTGCCTTTGGCAAATACAAGGCCTGCAGACCAATACTCCTCAGACGATCTATCAAATCGGTTTCTTCTCCGGTTATAACTTTTCCTGAGGTTGGATTTAATCCCTTATTTGTATCAAATCCGCCTACTTTATCAAGGGCGGTTTTGGCACATGCCCAGTTTGCTCCAATAAAATACCATTTATTAATCACTTTTTCACTATCTCCAAAGTTCAGACCACTAACCGATTGCGTGGCATATTGTAATAAATCTTTGTCAAAGTCATCTCTTTCAAAATCACTTATTACCGGACCACCAAAAAAATAGCCCTGTGGATATTGCTGAAAAGCTTTCCAGTAAGCCAAGATCCAGTTCTGCTCCGGTTTTACATCATCGTCTGCAAATAAGATTAATTCTCCTTTTGCAGATGATAATGCCGTATTTCTGGCTTGACTGAGTCCCTGTAACGGTTCATGCACATATACAATGGGCAACCTATTAAAATATCTTTCAACAATCTGATCCGTATCGTCAGTACAATTATTGTTCACTAAAACTAATTCCCAGCTGGTATTCGGCGGTATTATACATTGGGTAAATGTTTCCAGAGTAACCGCTAGTCGTTTACTATTGTTCCAAGTACAGATTAAAACTGAAATATTCATTTTTTCCAGGCAGTGATAAAAACTTTTTCAGAACTCTTCAATTTATTTTAAAATTGGCCATAAAATTATATTCTAATACTCATTTAAATAAAGAAACACTCCTGAATTCTTTTAAAATCTAATAAAAAAGCCCCAACAGATAAGTATTTACTTGAAATAATAGATAATTTCATTAAATAGAAAGGTACTTTTTGTCATCATCCAATTCAGTAAATGTTTGTAAAATCTCAGTCGATTATATAAGGTTGTTTTCACCGATCGGAGAGAACGAAAATATTCTATGGAAAGTTTCCAGTAAGGAAATAATTTTTTACCTTTTAGTTCAGGATCGAACCACATTGCATAATTTCTATACTCTTGTGAAGTCGGGGTTCCTTGCCGGTCAAGCAACAAAGACATCGATTGATTGGGATGTTCTCTTGGGAAAAACAGATATTCTGGAATTTCTTCAAATCTGCCTAAAAGAGCCAGACGGGAAAGTAACACACCGTCTCCATGTGCATATAAACCCATAAGAGGGGTTTTTTCCAGGGCATTTCTGCGAATTAATCCGAATATCTCATAGCAGGCGTGGCCTTTTAAAAGAACATGAAATCTCCTTACGATATCGTTGGAGTCAGTATCCAATTTTCTTTTATATGGACCCACTTCCTGTGAATTTAAATCTATAATCATAGCTTTCGGATAGGCAATAACCACGTCACTTCTTTTTCCCAGAACTTCCACACATTTTTCCAGAAAAGTTGGAGCAAGAAGGTCGTCATGAGCTGCCCATTTGAAAAACTCCCCAGAAGCATATTTGAAAACCAGATTAAAGTTATGGGCAGGACCTATATTTTTTTCATTTCGGTAATATCGAATGCGACAATCAAAAGCTGCATAATTACGACATATTTTTTCCGTATCATCTATCGAAGCATTGTCACATATGATTAGCTCAAAATCTTTAAAAGTTTGGGTTAATATCGCATCGATCGCTTCACCCAAATAATGCTGACCATTGTAAACAGGTATACCTATACTGACACGTGGCATTTTAATGCTTTATTTCTTATAGTTAATGTATATTCATAACCGCATGTTTATTACTAAAAAAAATCCCAAATTTAGCTTTATAAACATCAACATAGCCTCAATAGTACTTTTAAAGGTCTAACAAAGCTAAAATTGGGAAAATATTGAAAGCGTAAGTAGAATTGAGATTTTACCAAAAATCAGAGTGGTTATATCAGAATTTATGGGATTCGATATTTGACTAAAAATATATAGAGAATTAAGAGGGTTTGCGACAGTTAACATAGAGTGAACCGGTAATCCGTTCTGGGGTATCTAATTCTGGATCAAATTGCCGTTGGTGAACATCAAGAAATCCGGCACTTTCCAGTAATTTTTTTAAAGTCTCCATATCGTAACAGAAACGATGTTCACCATCTTGCCGAAAATTATAATTAATGTGTTCCATTTGTGTCTGACACCATTTCGGATGCCATTGCCGTTGTGCTGCATAGTATTCAGCTGTTCCGCCTTTTACATAAGAATTTAGAATCAACTCAATGTCTGGAACCACTACGCTAAAAATTGCCCCAGGTTTTAGTATTCTAAAACATTCTATTAAAAAAGAATATGCCAGGTCAGGATAGTCAAGATGTTCAAAAAAATGTTCAGAATAAATGATTAAACATGAATCATTTTGAAAAGGAAACGGTTTACGTAAATCCAGATTAAGATCGGCATTTTCCAGCAGGTCAATATTGATCCACCCCTCCTTGATATTTGGTCCGCATCCTAAATTTAATTTAAGATCATTAAGGTTTTTAAAATTGCGAATTTTCTTTAAACTTGTTTGGTGAACGAATTTGATGTAAATCTCATTCAGTACATTCTGAATGGCTGACCGGATATTTTGAGATGTGGGTTGTGTAATTTTCGGTAAGCAATATTTTTCTACCAATCCCTGGAAACTTACCATAATGCTTACTCTAAGTTTATCATATTAGTTTATGGAATTATTAAATAATAAAAGATCCCTCTTTATTTTTAGATACATATAACATCAATTACATGAGTGCAAAAATTAACTATTACCATTTAAATTCCAGGAACAATTAAATAGTGCTACCCCGAGATGCTGAGCGGTCATGCCTCTGCCAGAATTATAGAAATCAGATTCTTCAATATCCAGAGTTGCACAGTTATCCAAGCGATCATACCATACATTTCCCGCACTAGCCAACCAGAGTGTTAAATAATATCTACTTGAAAGAATATTCAAGGAATCGACTTTTAGCTGGATATACCCCTCGCCCGGCTCAATTGAAGGTGCATCGAAACCAGAACTCCAGGTATTAAAAGAAGTCACTTTTGTTCCGTATTCAGTATAAAAATCAAGGCCGAAATGCGGACTTTTTACTCGTTTATTGGCTTTGTAAAATAGTCTGGCTACTAAAGGATCTCCCGATCTTATCAGGTTATTTGGACGGCCATTTTTATCTAAAAATTCAATTCCAGTAAATCGAATATCACCATTTCCTCCGCGCATTTCCACATTAGCTAAATCAAATCCTGTTTGTTGGGTTCCAATGAAAGTTGTTAAATATGCCTTGATAACCTCCTTGGCTGTACCATCTTGCACTACTTTACCATTATCTAACCAGATGACACGTCTACAAAGATTTTCCACGGCTACCATATTGTGTGACACGAATAAAACCGTTCGACCGCCACTTCTCAAATCATCCATGGCATTGAGACATTTTTTCTGAAATTCAGCATCACCAACTGCTAACACTTCATCCACTACCAGCACATCGGGATCGAGATGCGCCGCAACGGCAAAACCGAGACGTAATCTCATCCCTGAAGAGTATCTTTTTATAGGTGTATCGATAAACCTCTCCACACCGGCTCCTGCAAAATCTATAATGGCATCCAATTTTTTATCAATTTCTCTCTTCTTCATGCCCAAAATTGAACCATTCAGATAAATGTTTTCCCGCCCGGTCAATTCTTCATGAAATCCGGTACCAACCTCCAATAATGAGGCAATCTGACCATATACTTTTACCAACCCCTCAGTTGGATAGGTGATTTTTGACAAAATTTTAAGTAAGGTACTTTTGCCAGCTCCGTTACGACCAATAATTCCTATCACTTCACCATCAACAGCGCTAAAAGAAACATCTTTTAATGCCCAAATTGTCTGGTTCTTGGTACTTTCGTCTTCTTTTCTAAACAAACCGGAAATTGCTTCCTTTAAAGTTGTATTCCGATGCAATTGTCCGAGCCGATATAACTTTGATAAGTTTTCAACTAAAATTGATTGTGCCATAATAATTATAATCCTTCTCTAAACAATATCTGCAAATTCCTTTTCGGTTTTTCGAAATAACAATATGCCAATCACTAATATTATCATTGCCACTATGAGGGATGTTCCAAGCATTCCCCAATTTATCTCACGGGTGGGAAGTATAGCTGCTCTGAAGGCTTCGATGATACCAGCTAGCGGATTCAAGGCTGTGAATTTCTGAAATCGTTCCGGAATTATACTTGTTGGATATATAATGGGAGTAACAAACAACCACAGTTGAATGATAAAACCTAGAGCATAGCGAATATCCCGATATCTTACATTCAAAGAAGAAAAAATCATCCCTGCTCCTACTGCCACCACCATTAAAGGAATGACAAAAAGCGGCCATAGTAAAATTCCCCAGGTGACCTGAATATCGTAATGCCACATAAGACCAATTAAAACGATCGAGGCAATAAAGAAATCAAATAATCCTGAAAGTACACCAGAGATGGGTAAAATTGCTCTGGGAAAGTATATTTTAGTGATAAGATGGGCACTATTCACCA
>SMTZ1_10004816_pt1 | contig 13553 bp, 12 predicted proteins | sample DeeMarSWOR136_30_FD_25667 | JGI IMG/M metagenome (IMG submission 25667) | reverse complement strand
ACTTCCTAATTTTAAAGAATGCTACGATTTAGCAAACATAATTTTGAAAAGACAAACAAGCACAGTAGAGTTGGGTGAATTTATCGATAAAGCTGAGGCTAAAAAAGCCAAAAAAGAAGAAAAAAAAAAGCGCAAACAGGAGCTTAAGGAGAACCGTAAAGAAAAAGAGGCTGATTTGGCAGAGACTGTGTTTGAAAACATTGAGGCAGATATGGAAGTTAAAGTGTATGAACCAATGAAAGAAGGTGAAGCACTTGAGGGAGAAGAGGAGTGTCCTAATTGTGGAAAATTAAATCCCCCAGGAAGTAAATTTTGTCTCGAATGCGGAACTTCTTTCGAATAATTTAGTTAGATTCTTCCTTTTTATTTTGTGGGACTTGTATTGATTTAAATTGAAGTTGATATTCGATACTATCAAGCGCAATCGTATATTTATTAATCCTTTCGTCTAAATACTCGATTATTTTTCTCTCTTCGGTATCTAAATAATCGTAGAAAGGATCTATTTGTTCGATTATATTAAAAAATTGAATCTTTAGCTTATCAACCCATTCCTTGGGTTTTTTCAACAATTTCTCGATTTCTTGTCGATATTTCTTTTTCGCGGCTTCCAACTTCTTAGTGGGATCGACTTTTTTGGTCTCCTTAGTTTGCGCAATTTTTTCTAACCTTTGCGCTGCTTTTAACACGCGCCCCTCTAAATTTTCGCGAAATTTCGGTTTGCGATACTTCTTTGAAGAAAAGTCTGGATCCCATATGTACAAAAACTTATCATTTTCTTCTTCGGCGAGTTCTTCGTCCTCAGTTACCTTTTTTCCAGACCTAGGAACTAAAATTAGGCCGTAGTTTCTCTGAAGCTGAGCCATTTTCTTCTTTCTTAATTCTTCGTGAATATAATCTAAAGCTTCTTTCACTTCTTTAAACTTTGGAAGAATTTTTTCGGCAGAACGGTCAGCTTCTTTTTTTACTTCGTCAAAGGACTTATCGAATTCTAATTCCGAAGTAATGTATTCCGCCAGAACACCTTTAGTTGGATCGTCAAGCCTTAAGGCTTCGACGCCGGGAAAATTTTCCGTTTTTTCGGTGTGGTCAAATACGATTCCTACAGCAAATGGATTTGGAATTTGATACCCAAGTTGAGTGATGGTGTCAACCTCCGAAAAAAAGAAGCCGAAACCTGGATGGGTATGCCACCAACCACAGATGAATTGCCCCGTTTGGTCGTTCACAGCTCGCTCAAAAATTGATTGATCGATTTGAGCCATATCAACATATTGTTTAGTCTCAAATATTACTCCCGCGCGATCTCCAACGACCATAGGAATAGCGTCAAGTATGTGGCAAACTCCTTTCTTATCCACTTTTCCCACCAGAATACCATATACCTCCCTCCAATTTTTTGGTTTGATGTCGAAATTAGCGTATCTTAGTCCGTACACCATCATTCTTCGATAGGCTTTCGTAGATAAAACGCAAGGAGAAGAAGGGTCTATTTTTTTCTCAACTTCAATTTCGGTGCGATCTATATCGTCTATTTTAGCTAAATCGAGTTTATCTATTGCACTTTTCTTTTTAGTTACCTTAGTTTCTGTCGTGGTCGGTGTTTTTTTTGAATCTCCCTTTCCCTTTGTAGACTTTGGAGCCTCTTCGTTTTCCGAATTTATTTTAGGGACTGCTGATTTTTTGTCAGTTGCTTTTTTAGACATTGTTAGAAAGATATCTAATTGGTATTCTTCAAAATATATACACTACTTAGTTTTGGAGCTATATTAAATTTTATTCGTGTCCTTATGAGACTTTATGTCTTTTAATACTTCCGATTCTAATTTTCTCACTAATTTTTTATTCTTAATGAAAAATCTTTGTTGCAGACGAACAATAAATAGAGCTGAAATCGCGATTATTGCCAGTATCAGCGTGGCGATAAAGATCGCTGAAGATATTTTTACTTCGAAAGTATATACATCGGTTATTAAAATGTTAATACCAATACCATTAACTGATAATTTAATTCCGTTTTCAAACGCATTTAAGGAAAGATTTAATTTGTAGTAGGTGGTTTGAAGATTAGGGAGAGTTAATTTTATTTTAAAATAATCGAAATTTCCTTCGATCGTCTTATTTTCGATATTTTGAGTAATCTCAAGTAGCGAAGGATCGAATAAGATTGAATCTGCGAAGCCGATCCCCACGTTGGTGGTGTTAAGTACATTATTTGCTCCGTTAATAATCCCAATTATAACTGGAACTTCAATGGTTATAGTAGCAGAATTAATCGAGAGGTTAAAAAATATTTCTTCGGGGAAATAAAGATAATTGCCTTTTTCGTCGTTAATTTCAATTTGACCGGTGTAATTGTATATTTGCTCTCCGTTATGTACCATTTCTTGATATAGATTAACTGGCAAGACTTCTAATTTATCGTTGTTGAGCGCATCAAAAAAATACATGTTTAAAATTGAATTTTGAGCGAATAAAGGGATTTCTAAGCTAATACTGGAGTTTTGATCGATTTGAACGCTTTTTTTGCAAATTGCGTTTAGGATCGTAATCTTAGTCGAATCGTTTTGCACAAAAAATTCGTTTTTAATGGTTAAAACGCCTTCGGTGGTTCCCTGTAAGGCGTTCTTTTTGTTAACTGTGACATTTTGAGAGATAATTTCACCTGATTGTAAGAAATTAGTAGAGTCCGAGAAGGTACATACTATATCTTTATCTAATTGGGATAGTTTAGACGAGTTTGAAATTCCATCCACAAGAAATTGATTAAGTTTGTTTAAAATGTACTTATTTCCGTACCAGCATAAATAATAGTCTAAGAGTATTTGGATGTGAGTAAATGGTATCTTGTCGAGTTCGGATAACACCATTTCTTTAATCGAATACGAGGTAAGAGAATCTTGATACGTGATTGGAATTGACGAATATCCTATTTGGAAAAACGGTTCCGCATCGCTTGAAAGGTATTGAAATAGTAAAGGGAAATCGCCTTCGGATAAAGCTAAAACTCGAAATATATTATTAGGAATAATTTTCAAATCAACGCTTCCAATCTGGGGGGAATTTAATATTGCTGGAATCGTTACTATTTCTTTTTGAAAGTTTACCGAGTCGACAATTCTTTGTTTAATAACATCAATAAGATCTAAAATATCGTTTATGGGATACCCTGCAGGCACGCTTGAGGTAAAGGTGGCTAAACTGGTCGAGAAAGCAGCTAATTCTTCTGTCTGGATCGTGTCTAACGCCGATAATTCTTGAGTTAAGCGTTCAGTTATTTGCTGTAAATCGTCTTTTTTTTGCGTTAAGCTTACAAATAAGTCGTGCATTCTTGAAAAAACATTCGTGTAATTCTCTATTGGAACTGGGTCGTTATTTTGATTGAAATAGGTCTCTAGAGAATTGATAACTAAGTTGAAGAAACCTTCAAAAGTGGGACTAATTAGAGTACATTTTTTTCTCGCTGTGCTCACATCTCCCTTACCCACTAAATCTAAAATATCTAAAAACGTTGAATTTGACTCGAACTCGTACGATATGTTAGCCATGGTATCGATCATCTGATTATTAATGGAAATGAACGTTTGATTCAAAAGGTCTGATACTTCTTCAGACTCCATTATTAGTACGTCTCTCCAAGTAAGTATAGTCGCAATAAGGACGATGGTTATTTGAACCCCGGTTGTGTTTGTAATCAGATCGAACTGATAATTCCCTCCCGCTCTCCAGTAATCGCTAGATTTAGTTAGAGATAACACAATTCCGTTGGCACCTTGCTCAAATTCGTAGGTTTGATCGTCCGCCGTTGAGTTTAAATTCAGCGCTATTTGAATAGGCGTAGATCCAGCAGGTATAATAAAACTAATATTGTCAAAATAAATTGCGAAGCTCTCGTTCGGATAAATCGAGGTCGAATCATCGAAGAATAATCCAAATGTAATGTTTAAATCGTAGCCATTTATATGAGCTTTATTCACATCAATTGATTCCGAGATCCAAGTATCGTTCTCAATCTTATCCATCGAGTTCACATTATACCGCTGGTTGTTTACCCAAAAGCTCAAATTCACGAACGATTGGTTGATATGGTCGAATTTTTCAGGAACATGATAGGTGAAGTTTAGGGTTCCATCGTTTAAGGTCGTTCTATTGTAATACACAGTTTCGAAAAACCCGATTGAATCGCTTTTATTTATATCCTTAGCAGTATAATTGATTTCTAATTCAATATCGTCGAAAAAAGCATACGAATTCATCCCTGAAGCACCAGTAAGATTATGTCGAGAACACAGAACAACAGTATAATTCCCTTGTTCATTAAAGTAGTTTGCAAGATTTTCGAATTTCTTATTTAAAAAAGCACCATCATCAAAATCACTACCCGGAGAGTTTGAATCTTTATCGTACCAATTTTCAAGCAAAATTGAAGTTTTATTGGGAAAAACCAAATAAGCTCTAACTTCGATGCTATAAATTTCAGGAGTTGTATCAATTTTTCTCCTATACCAAATGGAAAGATTCGCCGAACTTAATGAAGATCCATTGTAAATGAAGGAGTATGAACTATTTGCTTCGATATGTTTGTTTCCCGAATAATGATGCATCATTGAAGATGGAGTACTTTTCCTATAAATGAACGAACGAGAACGCTGAAAATTTGAGCTCGCGTTAGTAGATAGCGACCAATTAATAAGACTATTAAAATATTCGATACCTGACCAGTTCCCCATTGGCTTTAATAGATGAGTTCCCTCGATCCCGGTAATGTTCAATTCAATTGTTTTGTTTTGGGTATCCCAATAAAGTGAAACATCGTTCTGGTCGTTTAATTCCCAATTATCGATGTTGTTATCGAACTCACCGTTTGTAATAAAATCTCTCGTTTCAGATATCTCGGTTATGTTGAATTCAAGGGTCCTGCAAAAAGAAGAATCGTTTAAAGCTAAATATATGGAACCGTTTAAATCAATAGAGTTGGAATCTTCTCTTAAATAAGGACCGTCGATGAGGTCGCTGTGCGTACGAATTTCTTCCCTATCAATTAGTTTATCTGAAGGTGGATCGTCGCTAAATTCGTCAATTTTAGGTAATTTCGCTTTATAGAGTAGAAATATTGGCGAAAGAATCGGAAATATAAATAGAGACAATAATAGCCCAAGCGATAAGGACCTCTTGTTAAAAATTTTTGTATTACAGGCTCTCATCGCGATCTTTCCGCCTAATATAGTCTTAAAAAAATTATAATACTAATAAGTAATTTAAATTATTAGATCAAATTAAATATTCGACACATTCTGTCGAATTATGCAAATTTCTTGACAAATTAATCTTGATTTTCTAATGATCGAAAAAATCGTTATTGGGTTCGTTGGTCTACCAGGCGCTGGTAAAACAGTTGCTTTGGAAAGCGTGTTAGATTTAGGAGAGATTGCTACTTTAGGGAATGTCGTGAGACAAGAAGCAGATTCGAGAAATTTGCTTCATACGGACGAAAATCTTGGCTTGATCGGTAAGGAGTTGAGAAAAGAATTTGGAGAAGACATCGTTGCGAGGAGATTGGTCGAGATTGTAAAAGCTATTCCCACCAAGGTGATATTCATTGACGGGTTGAGATCGATGTTCGAAGTGGAAATTTTTAGAAATTATTGGAAATTTCCGATAATAGCCTTCGTTGTCGACGATAAACTAAGGCATGAGCGCCTAATGGAAAGGGGAAGAGAAGACGATTCGCTAAATATTGACGATTTAAAAGAGCGAGATAATAGGGAAATTAAATACGGCTTGCTTGATGTAATTGAAAACGCTAATTATAAAATCAACAACGACGGAACGATCGAAGAATTGCAAAAGAAAACGCGCACAATCGTGGAATTAGTGATAAATGACTTAAGTTCTTCACTTTAATTCCTTTGCGATAAGTTCAGCGAGACTCACTTTACTTACCGGGGACTCAATTGAATCGGTGCCAATGATCTCGTCTGCCCCAGCGTTTAAAATTCGGTACGAAGCGTTCTCCAGCAGTAGTGCGTGAGTGCCAACGGCGATGATTTTATTCGCACCGCATTTTTTAGCGATTTTAATTGCGTTTGCCATTGTCCCACCAGTAGCGATTATATCGTCTGCGATAACAGCGTCTTTTCCGGCTAAATCTACATCGGCAAACATCTCGACTTCCCCAGTTCTTACATCCCTCTCCTTGCTAAAGTAATGCACTTTAATTTCGTTCCCGATATGTTCAGCAAATCGCTCAGAACGAGCAACGGCTCCTTTATCAGGAGCTATAACTACAGGATCTTTTAGTCCCATTGACTTTATATAACTAGCGAGAAGGGGCATGGGATCGAGGTTTTTTGCCGGTATTGAGAATTCGTTTAGCGTTTCGGGCGCGTGAACGTCGACCGTGTAAAATTTATCAATTCCAAACGAATCAAGAATCCTAACAATAACGTTGGCAAATTTACTCTCACCGGGCCTAAATATTTTATCTTGCCTGGCGTAGGCTAAATACGGAACCACGACCGCAATACTTTTAGCGTTCATTCTTTTCACCGACGAGATCATCATTAATAGCTCCATTATTCTCGCGTTTTGATTTTCCTTGACGCTCGCACCGGTTGTGTGAATGATTATAACATCGTTTCCTTCAATAATCGATTCATCGTCTATATTTAATCTTAAGTAATTCTCTCCATCGGGAAATTTTTTAGTTTCAGTCGTAATCACGTCAATGTTAAGTAATTTCGCAATTCTGACGCCAAGTAGCTGCGAGGAGGGACCAACGATAAGTATTTTACCCATTTTTTTTCACCTAATATTATAATCTACAGAGCTATAAATAAAACTATTTATGTAAAAGAGATGTAAAGAAAAATTTTATAGATATTGCTCAAGCGATAATCATGCTTTGATCGTAGAAATCGGTGACTCGACTTTCGGCAACTACGAATTCTTCGTCAGTTTCGTACATCCTATCGATGTCGTCTTTTAAACTACTGTAAATTTTGTTGCGTTTGAACTTATAGGTAGGCGTGACGAAATCTTCGCTTGCGTCGAACGCTTTACAGCTTATCAAAAACTTCTTTGGAGTGGCGTAATCAGATACTTCTTCGCAATACTCGAGAACTTCTTGCTTGATGATGTTTTGAACTTCCTTGTTGTGAATTAAATCGCGTAAAGAATCGTATTTAATCCTTTTCTGATCAGCGTATTCTTTTAACGGCTCTTGGTACGGTACGATGATAGATGTTAAGTATTTTCTGCTATCGTCGCCTACGAGAATTATTTGAGCAATCTTCCGAGAAGCGGGCACGATTAAGTTTTCAACGGCGGCGGGACTTATCATTTTTCCCGTCATTAGTTTAATGATAACCTTCGCTCTCCCTTTAATACTTGCGTAGCCATCTTCGTCAATTTCTGCCAAATCTCCAGTGTACAACCACCCATCCTTATCAATCGTTTGTTCGGTAATTTTTGGCTTTTTCCAATAACCCTTCATTACCATCGGCCCTCTAATCAAGAGCTCTCCCTCTGGAGTTAGTTTATGTTCTACCGGCTCGTATGGATTATCCTCAATGTCAACTGTCGGTCCGATCTTCCCTAATTTGGTGTATTCGTCAACTGGGTTATCAATTTTCGGATGGTAATTTGAATTATGAGAAGTTCTCAACACATGAGTCACAGGCGCAGTTTCCGTGAGCCCATAACCTTCCAGCAAATTAAATTCAAACACATTGAAAAAAATCATTAACTCCTCTGAAATTGCTGCAGAACCGCTAACCATCATTTTTAAACGACCTCCTAATTTGCCCCTAATAACTTTTCCTACGAGTTTTGTTAATCTGGCTTTTACTCTCAGGCCAAATGGAGGTTTTTCGCCCCTTATTTTATAATCTGCATATTCTCTACCAATTCTTATAGCCGCGTTGAACACATTTTGGACCATTTTTGGCATCGATGCCACCTCTTCTAGGATGATGTTGTAAATTTTTTGATAAAGGTAAGGTATTCCAACTACTATGTTAGGTTTGAAGGTCTCAAATCCTTTCCTAATTTTTTCTGCGTCGTACTTTCCTATGATGTTCATCGTCGCTCCAACATATACAACGCAGTAATAATCAACTGTCCTTCCAAAAGAGTGAGCAAACGGCATAAGCGTGAGGAAATCCATTTCCCACGGTTTTTCTCCCTTTCTTAATGTTGCCGAAACCGATATTGCTAGGTACGCGTCTGAGAGAAAATTCTTGTGGGTAAGCATTACTCCCTTGGGAACGCCCGTTGTCCCAGAAGTGTAGATTAAACTCGCTAAATCGTCCTCTTTAATCGCAAATACGGAATCGAAAAAAATCTTGGGATTTTCCCTGTCGTATAATTCCCCAATTCTTAAAAATTCGTCGAACTTGAAAATGTTTTCCTTGTCGAACATGTCGTCAAACGGCTCAATTACGACGATGTCTTTTAAATTCGGTAAGTTCTCCTCGATAGCGAGAATCTTTGTTAAATTTTCTTCCGTGTCGACGAATATTAACTTAGTTTCAGAATCTTGGAGAATGTACGCAATTTCTTTGGGTTTTAAAGTTGGGTACACTGCGACCGTGATCCCACCTAAAGCTTGAACACCTAAATCAGCGTAAACCCACTCTCGACGGGTTTCTGAACAAATTGCAATGGGATCGGAGTTTCTATAGCCTAGAGAATGCAAGGCACCGAACACCATTTTCATGTATCCGCCTAATTCTTCGTAAGTATTATATTCAATAGACTCGCCATCTTCTGCGAACCATCTGATTGCGGCTTTCTTACCGTATTTCTTAACAGTCGCAAGGGCCATTTCAGCGAGATTTTCGTATTTATTAATGCTTAGATATTTGTTCCATTTGTTTTTAGGCATAAATTCTCATCTAGTTTAGATTTTCTTTTTTAATAAGTTATCATGGATAATTTAAATTTCTTAAATATAATTCGAGAAAATTGTATTAAAATGTTTCCATTTTTCCGAAGACGACCATAATAGCGTGAACAATAATGTTCAGATTAGGTAAAGATTAATTTCTTAGTCGCGTTCGAGAAAACGAATAGCCTCGTTAAAGATGTTTTCTCTATTCCCCCTAAACGAATGCCCACCAGTCTCGTATGCTATGACATTTTTTTCGCTCAAATCTAATTTTTCTTTAATCAATTGTAAGTTGTGGAATGGTATTCGCTCGTCGTCTTTACAATGGGCAATTAAGATGCGATCGTTATTCGAAGGATCCTTCTCTAGGAAATACTTCGGGCTGACTTTTTTAATTTTCTCGTCGCTAAATTTTAGCGCTGTATAAGACGCGTAATCGTATCTTGTGACCAACGCGATCAACTTTTTCGCTCTTTTATCGATAAAACCGTGCGTTAAAATAATCGCACCCCCTATAGAGCGTCCGAACAACGCAATTTTTTCGTCAAGAAGTCGCTCTTTTTGCGTTTCCAATACCCAAGTAATTGCATCGTGAATGTCTGAGTACATTTCAGTAATAAATTTGTACCAATTTTTCCCAGTTTGCTTGGCTGTGTCGCCGTGTCCCCGATAATCGTACGACAACACGTAATAGTTTGCGTTTGCAAACTTTTCCGAAAACGACCGAACGAACTTTCCGTTCCGAGAATATCCTAATCCGGCGAGGGTTATTACCCACGGTGCCTTCACTGGAGTCTCCTTAGTGTAGTAAATCGAACCAATTAGGTTGATCTTACCGTTATCTACTGGTATTTCTACATCTTCTATTACGATATCTCCCATTAGAATTCAACTTATTTTAGATGTTTTATTACATGCTTTTCTAGAGCTGAATAAATCTCTTTACCAGAGATGTATTTCCCCAAGATCTCCATAATTTTTTCGTTTAAGAGATTGTGTTCTGGTTTGCAGGAACTCGAATCCAAAAATTCTATTCCCCGAAGGAGTCCAACCGTATTTTCAGTAATTCTTATGAGTTCCGTAGCAATAACGCTATTAATGAAAATTAAATCTTCCAATCGAGTTAAAATCTCTTTGGTATCGTTCATAATCTAATTTAATATTAAATTAATTTTAAATCAATCCGTTTTTTCGCGGATAATTATCGATATGGTTTGGTTATTTCTGGAGATTAATTGATATTAGTTTTTATTTTCTCTTATTAATTTTTAAAACGCGAACCATTTCTATTATTTCATCAGTCGTATAAATTTTAACCTTGTTTTGTCTTTCCTTCAGATTTTTATCGTTCGACCAGATATTGGACTTGATTGCCAGAGCAAGTGCTAAATACACAGTGTCTTTTGGATCGGGAGAAATTTTTCCAGCTTGGTCTAAGAACGGGGTAATCGAATCTTGAGGAATTATAGTAATCTCTTCTTGCAATATTTCTAAAAAATGATTAAATTCCTCTTTAGAACGCTGTGTTTTTTCTAAAATTAAGTCTTCGTATTTACGAAATTCCTCAAATAAAAATTCGGGGGCAAAAAGCTGTAATTTATCGCTGATTAATAAATCTGCGGTTGAGCCTTCTTTAATTAAAGCAGCAAATAGAATATTGGCGTCAACCACCAATTTCAATATTAATCCCTCTTGTAACGCTCGACTAAAAGCTGACTTATCTCTTTACCCAGTTTAAGAGCATCTTCAGGTGTTATATCGCTATTTATTCTAAATCCTTTTAAGAAATTTAATTGAGCGATCTTTTTCTTAATAGAATCGCGCGCAATTTCCGACCAGTTAATCTCGGGAAATTTTTCCATCTCTTCTTTCAATTCTTTTGGAATCGATAAAGTTATATTTGTCATTTTATTCACGATTTTTTTCTTTGCTATGTGAAAATATGTGAATTCACTAATTTATATGTTCTTTTTAAAAAATTAGCTGTTTTCTAAATTAATTCTTAGATATTTTATAGGTCTTGTTAATTCCTAGATCCAATGGGAAAAATAGTTTTACCATAGGTTTCGTTTAGTACTTCTGCCATTGCTAAATAAATGGCGCTTGAACCGCAAAAAATTCCTTCGAAACCCGCAATTTGCGTTATAAGCGCAATACCGGTAAAATCGCCGATAGCCAGTAAGAAGAACAAGATGGCCAAGCTCAAGAACACGACTTGTAGGGCTCTATTTTTGTTTAATGTTCCTAAGAACATAAAGGAAGTAAAAATACCCCACATTACGAGGTAAAAACCTAAGGCAATAGTTTCCGACGGTGCACCCCATAAATCGGAATTTGGCAAGATTTTTAAGAACACGAAAGTAAGCCAAAATAACCCGTAAGAAGTAAATGCAGTCGCTCCAAAAGTATTATTTTTCTTAAATTCGATTATTCCTGCAATAATTTGCGCTAAACCACCGTAAAATACGCCCATTCCTAAGATCATTGGTCCTAAAGTATAAAATCCCGCATTGTGCAGATTTAATAATACTGTGGTCATCCCGAAACCCATTAAACCAAGAGGTGCCGGATTTGCTAATTCATTGCTCAATAAAATCTTCCTCAAAAAAATATTTTTAGACTAATTATATCGCGTTTTTTTTATTTGGATAGTATTAATAGAAAACTTTACGAATTATTTAAAATGTTTGCTAATATAAAAAAAAGATGCTCTAAATAGCATCAACTAAATGGCAGAAAAATTCCAACAATTAATATTACTCTATCGAGAAAAAACAAGATAATAATTTTGTAATAAAAATGTTTTATATATTTTAAAAAGAAATTATTAATAGGAGTTAAAAAAGCTGTAAATCGTAAATGAAAAACATTGTAGTGCTATATTACGATAAGAATAATGACGTAAGGATTTATGATTTAGAGTTCCCTATTGAAGGGTATGTGGAATTTGGCCATTTTCAGAAAATATTAAATCCATTAAGAGAAAATTATAACTTATTATTACTTAATGATCATAGCAAAAGTATCGATTATTTTGTGCAAAACAAAGATAAAATTGATTTAGTTCTTAACCTGGCAGATAATGGATATGAAAACGATTTCTCAAATAACGCGTTTTTTATCGAGCTGTTTAATGCCTTAGGGATAAAATATACAGGGAGGCAAGCGAATAACGTAGAATTTTTCGAAAAAAAAGACCTTATGCTATATTTATTCGATTATATTGGAATTAATTTTCCAAATACAGTTGTGTATTACCCAGGAATAAATTTAAAGTTTTTAGAACAAAAAGTAAATACTTTAAAGTTCCCCGTAATGGTTAAAATGGGGATATCAGGAGATTCCCTATTGTTAGACGAAAATAGTATATGTAATTCGTTTAAAGAAGTTATTAATAGAATTGAATACATTGAAAAAACCTTAGGCGAAAAGAACGTTGTGCTTATTCAAGAATTTATTGAAAATGCGAGAGAATATACTACATTAGTGGTTGGTAATCACATATGTAACGATGTGAGAGCCTTTACTATTAAGGTGACTCCAATAAAATTTTACGATTTCGAGCAAAAAAATTATAGCGACGCTCCAGTCGAGGAATATTATCATAAATGTGATATCGAAAATACTGATTTGTTGAAAAACATCGAAAATAAGTTAATTTATTTGAAAAAAATAACCGACTGCAAGGATTATGTGAGATATGATTGGTTGCTTGACCAAGACGATGAATTTTATTTGCTAGATTTAAACGCTAACCCCTCTTTTGATTCCTCAGTTTTTCGATTATATAGAGAATATTATGAAGTAGATGGAAGCATAATTGGGCACATAATAAATTCTGCGTTAAAAAGGTAAGAAAATACGGCTTTATTGAGCTTGTTATTCAGAATCGGTTTAAAATAAATTACTTTATTAAATCATAACAATTAAATGGTAAGAAATTTCCTATTGTTAGTAATTATAAATCGAGAAAACGAGAAATGAAAATTTATAAGTATCTCGATGGAAGTGGGAACTCTTATATTATTAGAAACGAAGGCAAAAAAACCATAGAATATGTACCCGTTAAACCCGAATATAGTTCAAGCGGCGTGTACGACGGAGGAGAACATGTAAAAAAGGAAATAAGCGAACAACAATACGACGAAATAACAGCAATTATGAACGAAACAACAAGAAATAAAGCGAGTCATATTAGTAGTCGAGTAAAAACATCCGGTATGATTGTTGTAAAGGAAGCGGATTCCGAAAAAACGTGTCTATTAAGCGCAAAATCGAAAGTTTTACTTGAAATCGAAAAAAATTTGCACGATATACTATCTTTCTAAATTATGAAAAATCTATAGAAATATTTTATTTTTAATGTACAATACTTGCTCTAAATATTATTTATTACTATTTATTCTACTTTTGAAAAATTACTTCAAAGTACTTTGCGATGCAAAGCTTTAAATACTTACTTCAACTTAATATTATTGAAATTAAGGTTTAGAAAAACCTTAAAAAACGGAAGATGGTTAGCGCATTGTTATAGTTCTAGTCATCTTTAGGAAAATTGGAAAGAAAAATAAAATTAAGAAGGATGTGAAAAAGAAAAAAAATGGCGTGGATGGGTGGTGCGGTAGGTGGTGCGGTAGCTGCTGCGATTGCTGCTTCCATTAGA
>SMTZ1_10009630_pt1 | contig 13554 bp, 13 predicted proteins | sample DeeMarSWOR136_30_FD_25667 | JGI IMG/M metagenome (IMG submission 25667) | reverse complement strand
CTCCTTTTGGAGCACCGCTTTCCTCCAACCAACTTCTGAACGCTACTAACGGGTAAAGAGGGGTTGCATTCTAGCTCAAAAAGTGCTATACTGCGTCCACGAGGACGGAGCAAAGTGGGTTTTACCCACTTTTTTGTTGGTTGGAGGAAAGCGGTGCTCCAAAAGGAGGTTAGGGCAAGATGAAAACCGATTTTCTACTTGCCATTACCCAGTTAGCTGCGGAGAGGAACTTGCCTAAAGAGGTGGTCTTTGCAGCGGTTGAGGCGGCACTGGTCACTGCCTTCAAGAAAGACGAGATCGGGGCGCGCCAAAACATCTCGGTGAAGATTCACCCCGTTAGTGGTGATGTCAAGGTTTATACTACCAAGACCGTGGTGGAGGAGCCGACAGACACTTACCAGGAGATATCGCTGGCCGAGGCTCGAAAGCTAAAAAAGGATACCCAACTGGACGAAACGATTTCTTTTGAGACCACCTCTTTCCATGCTGGGCGAATCGCAGCGCAAACTGCCAAGCAGGTAGTGCTGCAACGTCTTCGGGAAGCTGAGCGCGAGTTTATCTTCGGGGAGTATATCGATCGAGAAGGGGATATCGTTAGCGGGGTGGTACAGCGGATAGAGCCTAGGCAGGTTGTCATTGACCTGGGCAAAGCTGAGGGCGTACTTCCTGCAGGTGAGCAGGTGCGGAATGAGCGTTATCGCGTGGGACAAAGGCTTAAACTGTACCTGCTGGAGGTAAATCGAACAAATAGGGGGCCACGTCTCATAATGTCGCGCTCGCATCCTAATCTGGAACGCCGCCTGTTCGAGCTGGAAGTCCCTGAGATTTATAACGGGAACGTGGAGCTTAAGGCAGTTGCCCGGGAAGCTGGCTATCGCAGCAAGGTAGCGGTCGCAGCGAAGCAAGAGGGCCTAGACCCTGTAGGCTCCTGCGTTGGGCTGCGAGGTGTCAGGATCCAGAACGTAGTTAATGAGCTTAATGGCGAGCGGATAGATGTTATCCAGTGGGATGCCGCCCCTAACGTCTTCATTGCCAATGCGCTGAGCCCGGCTCAGGTGGTTAGCGTCGATGTCAATGAAGAGGAGAATACTGCAGTGGTTATTGTGCCTGATAGTCAGCTCTCCCTGGCAATTGGGAAAGAGGGACAGAACGCCAGGCTTGCCGCACGTCTCACTGGCTGGAGGATTGATATAAAGAGCGCCAGCGCTGCCGAGGCGGAGAAGGCAACAGTAGAAAAAGAGAGGCCTGCAGTGCCCGGGGTGGAGCTGGCAGGGGCCGTTTTGACTGAGGAGGCGATAGAGGAAAAGGTGGAGAAACCACTTGCTCTTACTGTCTCTCGGGAGCAATACGAGATCGCGTTGGAACAACTTGGTCTTTCAGCGCGCACCTTTAACTTGCTGCTTGGAAGCGGCATTACCAAGGTTGGAAAGCTTCTGGAGAAGAACGATAAAGATTTACTTGGGTTGAGGGGCTTCGGCCAGAAGTCCCTGATCGAGGTGAAGGAGCGACTTGGAGCTCTTGACCTTCGCCCTCCACCGTCTGAGGAGGAGATAGAATTACCCACAGCTGAAGTTGAGGCCATCGCTGAGGAAGTATTAGAGCCGATAGAGGAGGTGGGGGAGGAGGTTGAATTAGTTCCCTATGAACCAACCCCCGAGGAGGTAGAGCCTTCTGAGAAACCTCAAATTCGGTTTGCTGAGGATATCTTTGGTGCCAAGGTAATTGGGGCTGAGGCCAAAAAGAAGGGTAAAAAGAAGAAGTCTTCCAGGGAGGAGAAGTTGGAGGATAGTAGGGCCCGGAGGGGCCGAAAGGTCACCGCATTGACTGTGGATGAAGGGTACGAAGATCTTTCGGATGAGTGAAAGCCAGAAGATGACAAAGTCTCAAAAGCGTCCCAAACATGTACCAGAGCGTACCTGCATCGCTTGCAGGGAAAAACGACCAAAGTGGGAGCTGGTGAGGGTTGTAGGGACAGCGCAGGGTGGTCTGGAGATAGACCCTAGGGGGAGGAAAGCGGGGCGAGGCGCATATCTTTGCAAGCGTCAGGAATGCTGGGAGATCGGATTGAAGGGGAAAAGGCTTCAACACGCGCTGAGGTCTGAGATTGTGTCGGAGCAGCGTGCCGAGCTTATCGCGTATAGCAAAGCCCTGCCTAAACTTGTTGAGGAGACGGAGATATCGCACTGAGCTTGGTGGTGAAGGAGCTTGTGGATGAAGCGAAAAGCTAGTAGAGATGAGGAAGTTGTGAAGGACGAAGGCCAGGCTGCTGGCAGGGCAGAAGCTAAGACTGGCGTTGTTATTCCACGCGCGCTGACGGTAAAGCAACTGGCGGATATCTTGGGGATTAGCGCCATTGAGGCGATCAAATATCTGATGCGAGGCGGTATTATGGCCAGCATCAATCAGGTCATCGACTTCGACAGCGCGGCGATTGTCGCAGCAGACCTCGGCTACGAGGCTAAAGAGGAGGCGGAAGCCTCTGTGGAGACAGTTGAAAAGTATCGCTTTATAGGGGAGGATAATGCAGCTCAAAAACCACGTCCTCCAGTAGTGACCATTATGGGACATGTTGACCATGGTAAAACCAAACTCCTGGATGCCATCCGGCAGACCAACGTTGTCGACACCGAAGCCGGGAAAATCACTCAGCACATAGGTGCCTACCAAGTCGAAATCCGTGGTCAGAAGATCACATTCCTGGACACTCCTGGGCATGAGGCCTTTACCGCGATGCGGGCTCGAGGGGCAAAGGTTACCGACATTGCGATTCTGGTTGTTGCTGCTGATGATGGGGTGATGCCGCAGACGGCGGGCCGCAGGGGTGCCCATCGTGGTGGCAATTAACAAGATCGATAAGCCAGATGCTAACCCAGATCGAGTCAAGCAGCAACTCGCTGATAACAGCCTGCTCATTGAGGAGTGGGGTGGGGATGTTGTCTGTGTCTCGGTCTCTGCCAAACGGGGGGACGGTATCTCTGACCTTTTAGAAAACCTGCTTATCGTGGCTGAAATTCAAGAGCTCAAGGCTGATCCCACACGGCCAGCTTTTGGGGCGGTCGTTGAAGCAAGCTTGGATAGTAGCAAAGGTCCTTTAGCTACAGTCTTAGTGCAAACAGGCACTCTCAACATCGGCGATAATGTGGTGGTCGGTGAGACTTCGGGTAAAATAAAAGCAATGTTTGACGACAAAGGCAAACGGGTAAGGAAAGCCGAGCCGTCTATGCCTGTTGAGGTGTTGGGGCTGAACAGCGTCCCACAGGCAGGGGACTCCCTCGCTGTAGTCGGCAGCGAAAAGGAGGCGCGAGCTGAAGCACAGCAGCGGCAAATGGAGAGAGAAAGAGTAGGCGCGTCCAGGGCTCCCAGGTTAAGCAACCTCTTCGCTCAAATTCAGGCAGGGCAGGTAAAGGAGCTTAATATTATTCTGAAGACCGATGTCCAGGGGAGCCTCGAACCTATAAGGAGTTCTTTGGAGCGACTGGGGAGCAAGGAGGTCAAGGTAAGTATTGTCCATTCAGGGAGCGGTAACATTACCGAAAACGATGTCATGCTCGCTATTGCTTCCAAGGGAATTACCATTGGGTTTAACACCCGTCCAGAGCCTGGAGCGAAACTCCTTGCTGACTCTGAGGGCGTCGATATCCGTTGCTACCAAGTGATATATAACGTGGTTGAGGATATCGAGAAGGCGCTCGTTGGGATGCTGGAGCCGACCTATATGGATGTCGTAGAAGGTCATGCCGAGGTGAGGGCTATTTTCAATGTGAGGCAGGGTGAGATAGCTGGTGCATATGTAACTGATGGGAAGTTGAGCCGTGGGGCACAAGCCAGGGTTCTTCGCAATGGTGAGTCTATCCATGAATCGTCTATCGCGAGCCTAAAGCATTTCAAGGAAAATGTTCGGGATATGGCAGCTGGGTTTGAGTGTGGACTAGGTATCGAGGGGTTCTCGGGATTCGAGATTGGCGATATCATCGAGTCCTATATAAGAGAGAAGATGGGCTGAACCCAGTCAAGATCGGGGTGAGATGAGTACTCGGCGCATAGCCAGGGTCAATGACCTTATACGCAAGGAGATAAGTGAGCTACTTATGCGTGAGATCAGGGATCCTAGGCTTGGCGGTTTGTTGAGTGTAACTGAGGTAGATACTTCACCTGACCTGCGGCATGCCAAGGTTTTTGTCAGCGTTATGGGCTCCGAGGAGGAGAAGAGAGGGGTAGAAGAAGGGCTCGCCGCGGCCTCTGGGTTTCTGCGCCGCAGTTTAGGCGAGCGTCTTTCGTTGCGGCATATTCCCCAGCTAGACTTCCAACGGGATGAGTCTATCGAGCGGGGGAGTCGTCTTCTTGAATTGATTAAAGAGGTGGCTCCTGGTGACAGTCTTGGTGAAGTAGACTAGAGGTGGCTATTGACGGAATCCTAAACCTGGACAAGCCCAGAGGCAAAACCTCTTTTGAAGTTGTCGCTGCTGTCAGGAGGTTGAGTGGAGAGCGGGGGGTGGGGCACGGGGGGACCCTAGACCCTGAAGCAACAGGCGTACTACCGATTTGTCTTGGGCAGGGGACAAGGTTGGTTGAGTTCTTGGCTGAGGCCAAGAAGACTTATCGCGCTGAGATCGAGCTAGGGATATCTACAGATACGTATGATGCTACTGGCAAGGTTACTGGAAGGGGCGATACCTCGGCACTAACCAGGGAAGAGGTCGAGGCTGCCGCAGCGTCTTTCAGCGGGCTTGTAGAGCAGATCCCACCGATGTACAGCGCAGTCAAACACCAGGGGGTACCCCTCTACCGGTGGGCTCGAGCTGGGGTCGAACTGCCGAGAACAGCCAGGGAGGTTGAGTTCTTTCGTATTGAAATATTAGAATGGCAGACTCCTTTATTCACCTTGGAGGTGGGATGCAGCAAGGGGGCTTATATCCGCTCACTGGCCCATGACCTGGGGGAAAAGCTGGGGTGCGGTGCCCATCTCAAAAACCTGGTCCGCCTTAGCAGCGGACCTTTCCATATAAGTGATGCAGTCACTATGTCACAAATTGAGGATGCTTTCAGGGAGGGCTCGTGGTCCGAGCTTATCCACCCTATCGATGTGGCTGTTCTTCATTTGCCGGTCATGACTGTGGGTGATGACGATGAGCGCGCGATAATTAACGGACGTCCTTTGTGGCTGGCGCAGGAAGAGGGGCCCTCTGAAGGGGTGTGTCGAGCTTATTCTCATAGTGGGCGCTTTGTTGCTATTCTCCGCTATGATGAGGCTCGAGGTTGCTGGCAGCCAAGGAAGGTTTTTGCAAAAAGGAGTAGCAAAGCTTGACATTTGGTATTTTACATGTGTATAGTCTTTACCGACTAGAAAGGGGGTGATACTGTGCAGGCGTATTGCTTTAAATGCAGAAAGAAGGTTGACATTCAGGACGCGAGGCAAGTTACACTTAAGAATGGCAAGCCTGCGACAAGAGGCAGGTGCGGTAAATGCGGGACAACGGTATTTAGAATCGGAAAAGGCTAGGTGTTGAGTTATGGGATTTCAATACAGCTCACTTTAGGAGCAGCTTGCTGATAAGGGCGAGTGAGTTGTGTTGGAGCACATCTGTAATTTCATTGTTGGTAAGCGCGGCGCTTTTGGCGATAGAATGGGCTAGCTCGGTAGTGAGTAGGTCGAGTTCGCTGTGTGCATCCGAGTTAACGAGGAGCTTTGCTCCGGCTAGGCGAGCAATTTGGGCAATGTGTTTGTTAGTTGAAGAGTGTTGTTTCCTCGCGGTGATTTCGAGGTAGATGTCGTTGGCAGTTGCAAGTTTTGCTTCTTCGAGAGTTATTAATCCTGGATGTGCCAAGATATCGACATGTGGACATTTTACTGCGGCCAAGTTGGTGCCTGGCTCAACGGGCTCGGCGGTGGTTTCACCATGAACCACCACAAGCTTAGCCCCCATTTCCTTGGCTGCCTTTGCGGTTTCGGCGATCGCTGCTGCTGGGAGATGGGTGAGTTCAACCCCAGGGATGGCGGTGATTCTCCAGTGTTTTTGGGCCAGGGCGCAGTCCGCGGTAATCTCGGTGATCAGCCTTTTTAGGTATCCGATGCCGACATGGTCAGTTATTGCAATGGCATTGTAACCATTGATGAGCGCCCTTCTCACTAGTTCTAGTGGTGATAGGGCGCCATCGCTTATACAAGTGTGGGTATGGAAATCATAAACCATCTGTGCGGCATCGAGAATAGCATAAGGTTTTCTCTTAAGCAAGTCCACCTTTGTACTGCCAGAGGAAAGGAGCGTTAGAACTTGGGTAAGATGAATGTGGCTATAATTGGGGTTGGAAATTGTGCCTCGTCATTAGTTCAAGGTGTGTATTACTATCGGGAAGCTCCTGAGGATGATTTCGTACCCGGGCTGATGCATGCCAATCTGGGTGGTTATCATGTAGGAGATATTAACTTTGTAGCTGCCTTCGATATTGATCGCAATAAGGTGGGCAAGGATCTATCTGAGGCCATTTCGGCCCCTCCAAATAATACCATCAAGTTCTGCGATGTTCCCCCCACCGGGGTGGTGGTGGAAAGGGGTATGACCCATGACGGGCTAGGGAAATACCTTTCTCAGATTATAACCAAGGCGCCGGGCTCCACTGCGGAAATCGTCAAGATCCTCAAAGATAAAGAGACCCATGTCGTAGTGAATTACCTCCCCGTAGGCAGTGAGGAGGCCACCAAGTGGTATGTCGAGCAGATTCTAGCCGCAGGATGCGCCTTCATAAATTGTGTCCCGGTGTTTATTGCTCGCGAGAAATACTGGCAAAATCGTTTTAAGGATGCTGGTTTACCGGTCATTGGTGATGATATAAAATCTCAGGTGGGCGCAACCATTACCCATCGGGTGCTCACCAGACTTTTCCGCGAGCGCGGAGTCAAGCTGGAGAAGACATACCAGCTGAACTTCGGGGGCAACACTGATTTCTACAACATGCTTGAACGGGAGCGATTAGAGTCGAAAAAGATATCCAAGACAAATGCAGTGGCTTCTCAGCTTGACTATGACCTTGGCCCAGGGAATATCTATATTGGCCCCAGCGACCATGTACCCTGGCTGGAAGACCGGAAGTGGTGTTATCTTCGAATGGAAGGGCGCACATTTGGTGATGTGCCGCTGAATTTGGAGCTTAAGCTGGAGGTGTGGGATAGTCCCAACTCGGCAGGAGTGGTTATTGACGCGATAAGGTGTTGCAAGCTGGCTTTGGACAGGGGCCTGAGTGGTACACTAAGTGGTCCTTCTGCGTACTTTATGAAATCCCCTCCAGTCCAGTACACAGATGAGGAGGCTCGAAAGGCGACTAAGGAGTTCATTGCCGGAAACCAAGCTGCAGGGTCAAGGAGAGCCGCAGGCGGCACAGTGAAAAAGAAGCGAAAACGAGAATAAACTCACATCGTTGAGTGCCCGCCAACCAATGACGAAAATGATACGCCAGATGCCGTTCGTGGTGAGCCCTTCGGCTCCGCTCTCCGACTGTGTCGAGAGTCTCGATGAGCAAAGCATCATCGGACAGGACCCCGACCCGTCGGGGTCGAACCATGAACGGCCCTTCGACAGGCCTGTCCTGAGTTAATCGAGGGGCTCAGGGCGAACGGATTAGACTTTATTTTCGGAACAAGGGAACTATGAAGATAGCTCTGGTTTCCCCTTACGATTATGCTTACTCTGGCGGGGTGAATATCCATATCTCCCGTCTCCAGGAGAATTTCACCCGCATGGGACACGAGGTGAAGATTATTGCCTCCTCCTCTAAACCTCAGGAAACGCAGAAAGATGGAGATGTCATCGTCTTTGGCAGACCAGTGCCGATTCATGCCAGCGGCTCGGTTGTCCGCAGCCCTGTATCGCCGGGATTGGTTTTCTCCAGTGGTATCAGGGATATGCTTAGACGAGAGAGGTTCGACGTTATCCATATCCACGAGCCCTTGATGCCGACACTAGCCACCGCGGTGTTGCATCATGCATCGCAGGAACTAACTGTGGGCACATTCCATGCCTGTCGCAGCAGAAGTTGGGGCTATCCTTTCTGGAAGCCGATATGTCTCAACCGATGGTTCAACAAGCTCGATGGCAGAATAGCGGTCTCTTTCGCAGCAATGGAGTTCATCAGCAAGTATTTCCCGGGTGATTACACGATAATTCCCAATGGCATTGACCTTCCGCACTTTTCCCGTGAGATGACCCCTCTTGAGCAGTTCTGCGATGGCAAGTTGAACATCCTGTTTGTCGGCAGGATGGAGAAAAGAAAGGGGTTCAAGTACCTACTCGGGGCCTATGAGAAAGTTAAGAGGGAGTTGCCTCAATGTCGGCTCATCGTGGTCGGCCCTGAGGACCGCTCGTATCGGAAGTATCAAAGGCTTGCTGCTAAGCGTAATCTAAAAGACGTTGTCTTCGCTGGTTACGTGTCTTATGAGGATCTGCCTCGTTACTACAAAAGCGCTGATATCTTCTGTTCACCTGCTACCGGCTGGGAGAGCTTTGGACTGGTGTTGCTGGAGGCGATGGCTGCGGGGAAGCCAACCGTTGCCTCAGATATTGCAGGCTATGCTGCTGTTATCAGCGATGGTGTTGACGGCCTGCTGGTGAAGCCTCGGGATGAGAAAGCTCTTGCCAGTGCTATTCTCCAGTTACTTCAGGATGGGTCGCTGAGGGAAAGGATGGGGGAGATGGGTAAGGTAAACGTTGGCGATTATAGCTGGGAGAGAGTTGCCCAGCAAGTAATGAATTATTACCAGGAGCTGCTAAAAGGTAGCTCCGGGGTGATTAGTGAGGAAATCCCTACAGCTTGCCAAGGCTCGGCGTTCTTTGGCTCTGCGCGTCGATAGGTTCCCAGCGAAGTTGCTGGTCAAAATGGGGCTAAGCCCTAATGTCTTAACTGCTTTGGGCTTAATGCTGGCCCTTGTTGTGGCCTGGATATTATCCACGGGCCACTTTTTTCTGGGCGGTTTTCTGGTGCTGCTTTCGGGAGCTTTCGATCTGCTTGATGGAGCAGTGGCTCGCGCCAGCGGGCGCAGTACACGGTTTGGCGCTCTGCTGGATTCCACTTTCGACCGTTTCTCAGAGGCGGCGCTGTTCTTGGGCTTATTAGCCTACTACGCAAATCAAGGCTCTTATCAAGAGCTGGTGCTGGTTGGTGCTGGCTTGGTGGGATCGATGATGACGAGCTATGTGAGGGCAAGGGCTGAGGGACTGGGGCTGACGTGTGAGGTTGGGATATTCACCCGTCCTGAAAGGGTTATCGTGCTGGCAATCGGCCTCATCTTTAATCAGATGCTGGTGGTGTTGTGGATAGTAGCGGTGCTGGCCAATCTAATTGCGTGGCAACGCCTGTTCCATGTCTGGCGGCAGATAGCGAGGGAGCATAAAGGGGATGACTAGGGAGGCTCAATGGAGACATACCTAAGGCGGGGTATCCACAGGGGGGTGAGGGGTAGGTTCTCAATATAGGGTTTGACCAGTGTATAACTAACGTCGAAGTATATGGGCAGGCAGGCGGCATCGTTGACAATCATCTGCTCGGCTTGTTGGTAAAGGTTCATTCGGGCAGTGACATCTTTTTCCACTCGTGCCTCTTTGAGCAAAGCATCGACCTCAGAGTTGCTATACTCACCGATGTTGTCCTTGGTACCACTGTGGAACAGTACGTCCAGGAAATTCTGTGGGTCTGGGTAATCGGCACCCCAACCGAGGACAAATAATTCGTCCTTTTCTTGCATGATAAGGTAAGGGTATCTCTCTGGCTCCAGTAGCTTTATTTCAACTTCTACTTCCAGATTACGCCGCCACATGTCAACCAGGGCCGCCTCAACGTTGGAGACTGAGAGTCTACCCGAGGAAGTCACAGTGATGGGCGGCAGGTTGCTGGCGTTTCCGTACTCTGATTCGGCGAGCAGTCGTTTCGCTGATTCTGGGTCGAAAGCTAGCCCTTGAATATCCTCGTTGTAACCGGGCATGCCTGGGGGCAGTATTCCGTCAGCCTTACTTACTAGATCTTTGAGCACCAGTCTGATTATCTTGTCCCTGTCTATGGCGTGACAGAATGCCTGACGCACTTTGGCGTCGTCGAAGGGAGGCTTGGCTGAGTTGAAGCCTATGAAAAAGAGGCTGAGTTCAGGGGTGATGGTGAGTTCCTCATTCAAGGGGTTGGCCGGATCGAGCACCCTCTCGATGTCGCCCAGGTAAACGTTTGTGACATCGATTTCACCCCTCTCGTACATCCTCATTGGCACGCCGCCCCAAAGGAGATAGACGACATGTTCTATCTCGGGCGGTTCCAAGTAGTAAAGGCTATTTCTCTCCAGTATTATGAAGTCGTCCTCTTGCCACTCCTTGAGCTGGAACGGTCCTGTGCCGTTGGGATTTTGCCACCAGTACGTTCCCGATTCGACATTGGCCTGGTCAACAACAAAAGCCGCGGGATGAGCTAGCTTGGATAGGAAGTATTCCTTGGGAGCATCGATGGTGATCTCGAGGGTATGGTTATCGATGACCTTGATGCCTCTGATCTCTTCAGCTTCCCCTGAGAGCCTCTCCTTTGCACCGAGGATATCGCCCAGATAAGTCTCAGCGGTCTGGGAGCCGGTCGATGGGTCACAGGCACGTTCTATAGAGTACTTAAAATCGCTGGCAGTGACTTCTTTCCCGTTGTGGAACTTCACGCCGTCACGCAGGTGGAAGGTATAGGTCTTGCCATCGCTGCTTATCTCCCAGCTTTTGGCAATGTCGGGCGTCAGATTGAGTTCGGGGTCGAAGCTAACCAGCCCACTGAATATCTCGACAATGTATGTGAGCGATGTACTTGATCGCGCTACTGCTGGATCGAGAGTTAACGGGCCAACGTCAAAGAGAGTCAGGGTTCCGTTTGAATTGCAGCCTGTGGCGAGCGATAGCAACACGATTAAGGCGCAAACGATTTGCAGCGACAGCCGCAGTTTCCTTTTCACTTCTTACCTCTTCGTGCTCTCAGGTAAATGATCTCGCTGATACCGGGCATTAGCACCAGACCTAGTACGGCAAGCCCGCTAAGACCGCTATGGCTTGTGGGGGAGGATGCCGCCTGGCAGCCAAATAGTCCAGTGCTGGGGGTTGCTGTTGGCGTGGTTTGGGGAGTGGTGGTTGGGGGCGAAGGTCGAGGCTCCAGGCCTAGGCTTAGGCGCCACAGGTCATCTAAGCCTGCGGTATCGAAGCCGTATACCTCCAGAAGTGCGTCGTCGTAGCTTGAGCCTTGCTTGAAGATGCTCAGAAGCTGTAGCATTTTCTCCCTGCCGTAGTGGTGGATGAGGAATTCGACGAGGCTGTAGCTCTCCGCGTATGAGAGCCTTGCTTCCTCGACGTTGGTGGGGAAATTGCTGGAGATGGTTTGAACCGAGATAAGGCTGTCCTCGGATATTGCCTTATCAAGTGAAGACTTAAAATCAGCTGTGAGGTCGCCTTCGGCGTACATCGACAGCCCTTCGTCGAGCCAGGTCGGTATAGCGGCGTAGGGATTAAAGGTCATCTGGTAGGTCAGCAAGTGAGCCATTTCGTGAGCTATAACCCTCTTGCCCCATGCTAGATCAGCCGGTTTTACTCCTAGGGCTACAATGCCATATTGGGGAAAGGCAACGCCACCAAGCCACTCCTGAGGATATAACATGGCGTCGCGTAGCTCCGCGGAGCTAGCGTAAATATATACCGCTACCGGTTGTTCAAGATGTGCTCCTGTGTCGCGAGCCAGTCTCTCCAGCGACTCACTGGCGGCATTTAATAGCGCCTGGGCGAAGGACAGTCCCCCATGGTACCAAAACAGGGTTACATTATCCGCTGTCAAGATGTCCCAGGAGTGGCGATCATCATTGAATTGGACGGTCTCCCAGGCAGTCTCAAGTTGGTTGTCGGAAGCGTCTTGTATTCTCCAGCTATACTGAATCTCCGTCCCTGGCGGGAGGCTGCTGAGCATCTTCTTCATCTCCCAGGTCCAACTTACCTCGACCAGGGGAGCAGGATCGAATTCGAGTTGAACGACGCTGGTCACTCTGACGGTGGTTATCTTGTCTACTTTGTAGCGGAGAAAGACCTGGGTGATGTCGGCAGCGCTTTCGGCTCTCAGATTGAAGGTTAGTTCCGTGGGGAATTGAACCTCGGTAGTGGATGATGCTGATACTCCCTCTTGAGCCTGAACTGGCGCAAGGGTAGCAATGAGGAGAAGAAAGAGTGCTAGAAATAGAGGAATGAGCCTTTTCATCAACCTTGTATCATGGATCTCAGGTATGCTTTGAGCAGTTCGTCAAGTCCGCCGTCGAGCACGGTGGAGGGGTCACTGGTTTCATACCCTGTTCGATGGTCCTTAACTAGCTTATAGGGGTGAAGCACATAGGCTTATAGGGGTGAAGCACATAGCTCCGAATCTGGTTGCCCCATTCGGCGGTGACGTGTTCTCCCTTTAGTCTTGCCTGCTCCGCGGCTTTCTTTTCCAACTCTAGCTCAAGGAGTCGGGAGCGGAGGACTCGCATGGCCGTTTCCTTATTTCTAAACTGTGAGCGCTCGTTTTGGCAAATAACCACGAGTCCAGTGGGTAGGTGCGTCAGGCGAACCGCGCTGCTGGTTTTCTGCATATGCTGACCGCCGGGACCGCTGGAGCGGAAGACCTCTACCTTGAGGTCATCGGGGTCGATGGTGATATCTACCCCGCTCTCCACCACTGGCATAACCTCTACCAAAGCGAATGAAGTATGACGGCTGTGAGAAGCATCGAAAGGGGAAATGCGAACCAATCTGTGTACCCCCCGCTCTCCCTTAAGGTATCCATAAGCGTAATCCCCATCAATTTCGATGAGGGTGCTTTTTATTCCTGCTTCCTCCCCCGGTGAGCTCTCGATAACCTCAGTGTGGTAGCCATGTTGTTCTGACCATCGAAGGTACATCCTGAGCAGCATCTGGGCCCAATCTTGGGACTCCGTGCCACCAGCGCCTGCGTGTACCGCCAGCATGGCTCCTCTGGGATCGTACCTGCCCCCTAGATGCAATTGGAATTCGAGATCTTCGAGGGAATGCTCGACGCTTTCTATTTCGTGGGAGATTTCCTCTTCCAGAGAGCGATCTTCTTCAGCAAGCGACAAATCGATCAAAGTGGCTAAGTCGGTAACCTTTTTATCCAGATCACGCCAGGTGGTCACCACCCCCTTTAGATGAGAGATCTGACGCATGGTTTGCTGTGCCTTCTCCTGATCCTGCCAGAAGTCCGGTTGGGAGGTCTCTTTTTCAAGCTGAGCTATCTGCTTTTCCTTTGCAGGGACGTCAAAGATGCACCAGCATATTGGAGATGCGGCCCTTTAGGTCCTCTAATTTCTGCTTTTGTTCCTCCATTTTGCCCCCTTTGCACAAGGCCTTAGGTTTGAGATAGATTGAGTCTTAGCTGTGACGGGGTTTCTTCTGCTCCCGTGGCTTTGAGATGTCCGCCAGCAGCCAGGTGTGCCAGTCTTGTGGGCTCTGGCAGCCGCAGGCCACGGCAGCAGCGCAGCGCCCAGGTTATAGCAAACTGCAGGTCTACTTTGTGTCC
>SMTZ1_10037100_pt1 | contig 13555 bp, 13 predicted proteins | sample DeeMarSWOR136_30_FD_25667 | JGI IMG/M metagenome (IMG submission 25667) | reverse complement strand
TGAGTCGTATAAAAAATATAATCGGAGACAAAGAGCCAAAAAAAGTCATTTATGTTAAAAATAAATTAGTGAATATAGTGAAATAAATATTTTTGGAACTCATATGAAAAGAATTCTCATATTGACATTCATTTGCTTGTTTTTCCTCCAGTGTGGCTATCATCTCCGGGGCACAGGAAGTTTCCTTCCTCCCCATATAAAAAGAGTCAATATCCCGATGTTCAAGAACTTAACCACTCGCTTTGAGCTGGACCTGAAATTGACCCATAGCGTTATCGATGAGCTTGTGGCCAGAGGGAAAGTTGAGATTGCAGAGGACACCAAGAGTGCGGATGCGGTGCTGATCGGGGAGATTGTTACCTTCCAAGCGCTTCCGATTGCTGTTTCCAGGGAGGCATCAGCAGACCGGTACAACATCATTGTGGTCACCAGGATCACATTGAAGGATTTAGTTAACCAGAAGATTATTTTCTCCAACCCAAACTTCCGGTACCTGGAAGTTTACGAAGTGCCTGAAGGAGAAGATTTCGAAACTGTGGAATCTGAAGCTCTGGATAAAATAGCGGAAAAATTTGCTCGCAGCTTAGTGACCAATATATTAGAAGGATTTTAGGGGTTGTACAGCTTTCTGCTGAATCAAAAGATTAGTGAAAACACAGTTGTCCCCTGTTATTTTTTTCATGGGGAAGAGACTTTCCTTGCCTTCCAATTTATCAACGAGCTCAAGAGCGCTCTACTTTCTGAAGAAGTGCAGGAATACAACGTCGAGAGGTTCAATCTTGATGAGAATTCCTGGGCGGAAGTGATTGATTTGGCCAGAACCATTCCTTTTTTTCTCTCGCCCTGGCGCATAATCGTTGTCGAGTTATCCACAGGAAAAAAGGAAAACCTTTCCTCCCAGGAACAGAGTATATTAGAAGATTATTTTACTTCTCCATCTTCCCGGACTGTCATGGTCATCGTTTTTTCAGGAAAAATAAGAAGGACGAGTTCGTTCTTTAAATATTTTTCGTCTCTTCCCTCAACAACTGTGCTCATCAAGGAACTGAGGCCTCTAAAGGATAGGGCTCTGTATGCCTGGATGGGTAAGAAGTTTTCGTCCCAGGGGAAGACAGCTGATCCTGAGGCGATGAGAAGGCTTGAGGAACTCATAGGGAACGACCTCAGAAGGATCAATAACGAGGTGGAAAAGCTCATGACGTATGTGGGGGAGAAAAGTGTGATCGATCTGGATGATGTCAACCAGATCTCAGGTTGGGTGAAGACTTTTTTTGAATGGGAGATTTCTGATAGTCTGGCAAGGGCTGATTTTGGTCAGTGCCTTCTTGTTTTGAATAATTTGTTCAAGGAAGGGATTAAACCTGAGTACATCCTGGGCTCTGTGGTCAGGTTTTTCCGGGATATTCTTCAGGCGAAGCTTTTGGTCAAGGAAAAGGATGTCGATAAGAAGGCGATTTTCAAAGAATTGAGGCCTCAAATCCATGAAAAGTTCGGAAACTTTTATACAACCAAATTCAAGGAATTCTTCTTGCTTGTAGAGAGATTCTCGATGAAGGAGCTGAATTATGTGCTGGCTGAGCTTGAAAAGGTTGATTTAAAGATAAAAACATCCGGGCTGAATCCCAAGACGCTTCTGGAGTCCTTCCTCTCTGATTATTGTCGACTTCGTGAAAAAGATAGGGTTACTTGGAAGGAGGGGAGGTGATCAATTCAACCTGATGGCTCAGCCGTGATTTGTATCTGTTGCCTTTGTTTTCGTGGATGGTTCCTTTTTTGACGGATTTATCGATGAGGGAAAATGTTGGAGGGAGAAGTTATTTTTTTTGTTTATGGCATTTCTGCGCAGACTCCGTCTCCACTGCTGTATGGCTGATTTATGATGAGCCATTTCTCTCTCCTTTTTGAAAAAGGTATGATAAGATATATCTTCTTTAAAGTCAATATGTTTAGGTTGATGGAAAGCATCTCTATATGCGTGATATCAGGATGGATGATAGATCAGACTGATTGCCTTGAAAACACGCAGGCTTTGCCCCAGCGAAATCGTCACTCTATTCTGCGAAGGCTTATGGGTGGAAAAAACCGTTTGAAGGCTGATCGGGCACGGTTCCTCCACAAAAGGCAGAGGAGAGCAGAGCCTGAAACCGAGCCTCTTTTGCCTCGCTGGGGAAAAAGATGCGTGTTTTTGAACCCAAAAGCCGGAGCAGTTGTTCAAAGTATAAACATGATTCCAGCGTTTTTGCATTCGACTTAAAGCCTGAGTAAATGGATTAAGATGGAACAGAGAGACCAGAACCGCAGAGTGTTGAGATCCACTTTCGTCATGGCCATCCCGACCCTGCTGAGCCGGGTACTGGGTTTATTCCGAGACATTCTCCAGGCCAAATTCATGGGGACAGGCCATAGCATGGATGCCTTCACCATTGGCTATCTCATCCCTAATCTGTTGCGGAGACTGACAGCTGAAGGAGCGATGACTGCTTCTTTTATTCCCGTTTTCACTCAGATGAAGAAGGAAAAATCAAAGGAAGAGGTCTGGAAATTCGCCAATGCTTTTTTCTATGACATGACCCTGATTATGGCATTACTCATGGTTCTGGGCGTAATCTTCGCTCCTCTAATAGTCAAGATCATCGCCCCTGGTTTTGGAGAGACTACAGGGAAATGGGAGCTGACGACTGTTCTGACTCGGATTATTTTTCCTTATATTTTCTTGATCAGCCTGGCTGCTCTAGCTATGGCTATCCTCAACTCCTTCCATAAATTTTTTGTTCCTGCCTTTACTCCTGTTCTCTTTAACCTGGCAATCATCACTGCGGCACTCGTTTTCGCCCAAAAGGCCGAAGAGCCTGCCTTTGTTTTCGCAGTCGGGGTGGTTATTGGAGGTGTTCTGCAGCTGGCGTTCCAATTGCCTTTCTTGTGGCGGAAAGGAATGCGCTTTAAATTCGGCCTTTCCTTTACTCATCCAGCAGTGCGCAAAGTCGGGAAGCTCATGGTCCCGGGCCTGTTCGGTGCCGGGATTATCCAGATCAACTATGCCATAAGCCGAATGCTGGCCACTTATTTGGAAGTGGGTAGTGCTTCCTCCCTTTATTTCGCTTCAAGGGTCCAGGAGCTCACGCTCGGGTTGTTTTCCATCGGCCTCTCGATTGCACTCCTGCCGACTTTTTCCGAACAGGCTGTCCGACAGGATATTCAGGGCATGAAAAAAACGCTTGCCTTTTCTTTCAAGTTCATATTTTTTATCACATTCCCGGCCATGGTCGGACTTTTGCTCCTCAACCACCCCATCATTCAGGTTCTCCTGGAGAGGGGGCTCTTTGGTGATCAATCAACGGCGATGACGTCCCAATGCCTTTTCTATTTTGCTCTTGGTCTCCCTTTTATATCCGGTGTGAAAATTCTAGCCCCTGCTTTTTACTCCTTTAAAGACATTAAAACTCCGGTCATAGTCGCCTTTTTTGTGATGATCGTTTACATCGGTCTGTCATTGATCTTGATGAATCCTCTCCGGGTCGGGGGTATCGCACTCGCCTTGTTTGTCGTATCAGGGATAAAATACGCTTTCTCAGCAGGGGTGATGGGTGTTGCAGTCTGGTTTTTCATGGAACAGTTTGATTTTCCTGGAATGATTTTTCTGGAGCAGCTGGCTGTTTTGTCTGCAGCCATTGCCTTGGGAATCCTGGTCTACCTGTTGCTGAGCTTGCTCTTTAATCATGAGGATTTAAGAAGTCTGAAAGACGTTTTTTCACGCAGGGAAGGGCCAAAAGACAGTGGGGAGAGGCAATGAAAATCGTTCTCCAGAGGGTCAAGAAGGCCGCAGTTGAAGTCGAACAGAAAGTTGTGGGGGAAATCGGGCAGGGAGTGTGTCTGCTCGTCGGGGTCGAAAAGGGTGATACTCAACAAGAAGCCAAATATTTAGCCAATAAGATCGTGGAGTTGAGGATTTTCCCTGATGGAGAAGAGAGGATGAATTTGTCATTGCTGGATATTCAAGGGGAGGTGCTCGCGGTCTCTCAGTTTACACTTGCCGGTTCCTTGAAGAAAGGAAGGAGGCCCAGTTTTGACAACGCCGAGGAACCGGAAAAAGCGGAGAGGCTTTTCCGCTATTTTGTCGACCTGATTAAGCAAAAAGGCGTAAAGGTTGAAACAGGGATTTTCGGAGCCCTTATGGAAGTCCGTCTGGTGAATGACGGTCCCGCGACTTTTATCCTTGAGAAAAAAAATCTTTAGGGGACGTTCCCCAAGGTACCACCTTAGCTCGTTCTATAAGTTTCTTAAGCATCATAAAGAGCTAAAGTGCTCCTTTGGGGAACGTCCCCATTTAGATTAGCCTAGCAAGCCCATCTCCGATGCATTATCTTTTATAGCATTATCTTTTATAAGACAGGTCAAAATAGATGAATGAATAAGCTAAGGTGGTACCTTGGGGAACGTCCCCATATTTTAAACCATTTCCAGGATGTGTCCCATTTTTTCTTTCTTGGTTTTCAAATATTTGATGTTGTTCTTGTTCGGTGGAACTTCGAGGGGCACACGCTCGATAATTTCCAAGCCATAGCCTGACAATCCAACGAATTTGCGAGGATTATTCGTGATCAAACGGAGTTTATTGGCTCCGAGTGCGACCAGAATTTGAGCGCCTATCCCGTAATCCCTCTGGTCAGCTTTAAAACCCAGTTTTTTATTGGCTTCGACTGTATCGGCTCCGTGGTCCTGGATAGCATAGGCTTTAATCTTGTTGGTGAAACCTATGCCTCTCCCCTCATGGTTGAGCATGTAAAGGATAACTCCCTTCCCTTCCTTGTTGATCATTTCCATGGCCCGATGGAGCTGCTCTCCGCAATCGCAACGAATCGAGCCAAAAGTATCTCCGGTCAAGCATTGAGAATGAGCCCTGACAAGAGTGGCTTCATCCTTTTTGATTTCTCCCTTGACCAGAGCCACGTGGTGTTCTTTGTGGATGGTATCTTCAAAGATCATGAGCCTGAAATCTCCGAATCTCGTGGGCATGCTGGCTTCTTCTATCTTTTTCACTAATCTTTCGTGCTTCATCCGGTATTTGATGAGGTCAGCGATAGTCAAAACCGGTATGTTGTGAGTCCGGCTGAATTCTTCGAGCTGGGGTATCCTGGCCATAGTGCCGTCTTCATTCATGATTTCGCAGATGACGCCTGCATCCCGCCAGCCGGGCTATATCCAAAGAGGCTTCTGTCTGGCCGGCCCTTTCAAGTACTCCTCCTTCCCTGGCTTCAAGAGGAAAAATATGACCCGGTCGAGTCAGGTCAGAGGGCTGTGTTTTGGGATCAATGGCCACGAGTATGGTATGAGCCCGGTCATGGGCTGATATTCCCGTCGTCACTCCATCTCTGGCATCTATAGAGACAGTGAAGGCCGTTTGGTAGGGAGCGGTGTTATCTCGTACCATTAGAGGCAGATGGAGTTCTTTGAGCCTCTCTTTGGGCAAGGGCATGCAGATGAGACCCCGGCCATGCTTGGTCATGAAATTGATGATTTCAGGGGTGGCTTTTTCTGCCGCAACCATGAGGTCGCCTTCATTCTCCCGGTCTTCGTCATCAACGATGATGATGAGTTTCCCCGCTTTGACGGCCTTTATCGCCTGTTCGACTGTCGCTGTTTTGGTTTTTTTCATTCTTGATCCTTTGGTCTTTTGCTGTTTGTCTATGGTTTTTCTTTAGACATCCAATTATACACGTATTTTCCGATCATGTCACACTCTATGTTGACTGCATCTCCCCTTTTGAGGTCCCCCAGGTTGGAATTTTCTAATGTGATCGGTATCAGTTCAACTTCAAAAAAAGAAGGACCTAGGTCAAAAATGGTGAGGCTGACACCGTTCAGTGCGACCGAGCCCTGAGGGATAAAATAGGGCCAGAGTTCTGGGGGATAGGAAACGGTCAGTCTCATTCCTCTTTCTCTCTTCATGATTTTAAGCACTTTGCCTCGGGAGTCCACATGGCCTGTTATCAGATGACCGCTCAGGGGAGATGACAGTGTGAGAGGCTGTTCGAGGTTGAGTCTTTCGCCTGGGCGGAGAGATCCCAGAGTTGTTCTCTGGCGAGTTTCCTGGGAGAGATTGAAAAAAGTAGCGTCTCTTTCTCTTTTGATCAGGCTGAGGCAGACGCCATTGACAGCGATACTTTCACCGGTTTCCACCCGGGGAAGGCCGGGAGGAACTTCGACAACGATTTCCTGTTTTCCTCGCCGATATCCTTTGAACTGACCCAAATGATGAATGATTCCTGTGAACATTATAAATATCCTTCCACAATGATATCTTCATCAATTTGAAAAGAATGAGTTCTTTTCAATACAAATGAATCTTTGATGAGGTCCACGCCACTCCCCTGGAGTAGAGTCGGAGCTGTCTTTCCGCCTATGACCTTCAACCAGTACACTCGATATCTCGTTTTGGCCCAGCCAGGAGAGGACCTTTTTAACTTCCACACGGCGGGATGAAATGGGAATCACTTCAACCCCTTTTTTGCGCAGGGCATCGGCTTTCTTTAGAGAGGCCTCTTTAAGGGAAAAAACCAGGATTTTTCCTTGGGAAAGAGTGGAAAGTATCCTGGATTGAATAGGAAAACGAAGATGAGAATCGAGAATAATCCGCGTCAAACGTTTTTTTCTCCAGCTGGAATGACGGACAGTTAATAAAGGGTCATCTTTGATGAGTGTGTTCACACCGACCATGAGCGCATCAAACTCTCCTCTAAGGAGATGGAAGTATTTCCGTGTTTCTAGGGAAGATATCCATTGAGATGAGAATTTTTTAGTGGCTATTTTTCCATCGAGACTGACTGCGGCCTTAGCCGCAACGAATGGAATTTTTTTTGTGATGTATTTGATATAAGTGTCATTCAGACGCCTGTTTTTCTCCTGAAGAAGGCCCAGCGAGATCTCTATTCCGGCCTCTTTTAATTTTTTGATTCCCTTTTTTGAAACGAGAGGATTGGGATCGAAATCCGAGATAACGGCTCTTCCTATTCGGGCCTGAAGCAGGGCATCCGTGCACGGAGGGGTTTTTCCCCAATGAACGCACGGCTCAAGATTGATGTATGCCGTGCTGTTTCGGGCCAGAGAACCCGCTTTATGGAGAGCGATGGCTTCGGCATGAGGCTTTCCAGATCCTTCGTGGTAACCATCGCCGACGATGATGTCTTTTTTGACTATAACGGCCCCAACATAGGGGTTTGGGCTGGCCCAACCTATGGCTTTTTCAGCTAATCCATAAGCCATCTGAAGGTAGAAGATATCTTTAAGGTTTTTCATGAAAGAAGGGCCTTGGCAAATTCCTGAGGAGAGAAATGGAGCATATCTTTTTCCTCCTCTCCGATGCCTATGAACTTGACGGGGAGCTTTAGTTCGTCAACGATGCTGATAATGCTTCCCCCTTTGGCTGTTCCATCCAGCTTGGACAGGAAAATTCCGGTTAAACCAGAAAATTTCAGAAATTCCTTGGCCTGAACCAGGGCGTTCTGTCCGATGCTGGCGTCAAGAACGAGGAGAATCTCGTGAGGGGCTCCATCGATCTGTTTCGAGATGACGCGCTTAATCTTTTCCAGCTCGTTCATTAAATTGGTGTTGGTATGGATCCTCCCCGCAGTATCGACCAGAAGAAATTGGTAAGAATGGGCCTTGAATGATTGTATGGCGTCATAAATCACTGAGGCAGGGTCTGCCCCATACTGGCCTTTTATGACAGGAATATTCAGTTTCTTTCCCCATAAAACAAGCTGCTCCTGGGCGGCGGCTCTGAAAGTATCCGCGGCCACCATCAGGATGCTTTTCCCTTTCTGTTTGAATTGGTAGGCCAGCTTTGCCAGAGATGTTGTCTTTCCGCCTCCGTTGACTCCGACCATCATGATGACTGACTGAGAGAGGTCAACGATGAATCCGGAAGGAAACTGAGAAAGAATTTTGACGATTTCATCTTCCAGAATTTTTTTTGTGGCCTGGAAGGAATCGTTTTTTTTGCTTCTTTCCCTTATGGCATTAATAATTTTCTCAGTGGACGGCAGTCCAACATCTGCCAGAATCATGGATTCAGCCAGTTCATCAAGAGTTTCTTCCAGACTTTTGCTGCTGCGAAGAAGCTCATCGAATCTTCCTTTAAATGTTTTCCGAGTTTCAGTGAGCTTCTCTCTGAGGCTTCCGAACATGGCACAATCATTATATTTTTCGGGCTATACAAAGTCAATTTGGTCAATTGGAGTCAGTCAATCGGGGTCAGGCTTTGCCAATATTGGAGCCTGCTGAACCGAGACTCAGTCCATATTCGACTTTCTAGATAAACCCTGAGCCCAAAAATCAAAATATAAAGCCCTGACCCTACGAATGACTCCCTCTTCTTAAAAAAGGGGCCTTTTCTCTTTTTAAGTTAGGAAGATTATGTTAAATTTAAACTGTCGATGAATGATACAGTTTGGGTATACAATCCTTCCCAAGTGGAGGCAAAAGCACTTTCCTATGAACTCGAGCTCCCCTTAGAGATAGCACAGATATTGATCAATAGGGATATTAAAGATGCCGATGTGGCTCACCAATTTCTTTATGGAAAATTGGACAGCCTCCATGATCCTTACTTGATGAAAGGCATGAAAGAGGCGGTGGATAGAGTTAAGCAGGCCATTTCCCAGAGAGAGAAGGTTATCATTTTTGGTGATTATGATGTGGATGGGGTTCTCTCTGTTGTGCTACTCACCCAGGCCCTTGAGTCCTTAGGAGCAGAGGTCGATTATTTCATTCCGGATAGGTTGAAGTATGGATACGGTATCAAGGAGGAATTTATCGAGATTGTCCGGCAGAGAAACGCACAGTTAGTGATCAGCGTCGATTGTGGGATAAAAGCCATATTATTTGCCAAGAGAGCGAAAGAAGAAGGGATTGATATGATCGTAACAGACCATCATCTCCCTGGAGATTCTCTGCCAGACGTGAAGGCCATTCTCAATCCTGTGCTTCTCGATTCCGGATATCCTGATAATAAATTGGCCGGAATCGGAGTCGTTTTCAAGCTCATCCAGGCTCTTTTCAAGGACGAAGAGCAATCGGCTTGTGAGGCCCCCTTTATGAACTTGGTTTCTATAGGAACTGTAGCCGATGTTGCAGAGCTGAGGGGAGAAAACAGGCTTTTTGTAAAGTATGGGCTTGAAGCAATGGATGAAGTTTCAAACATCGGATTATCGAGCCTTCTGGATGTCTGTGGATTGAAAGGGCGAAAAGTGTCGGTTGGAGGTGTTGGTTTCAGGATCGGGCCAAGGATTAATGCGAGTCGATGGAACTGGCATCTCATCTGGATAACTTGAATTCCAAAAGACAGAAGATCCAGGAACGAACATATAACCAGGCTCTAGAGACGATCCGAAGGAGAGATCTGGATAAACGCTACAGATTTCTGATACTGGGTTGTGAGGAGTGGCATCGGGGAGTTATCGGTATAGTGGCTTCAAAACTGAAGGATGCCTTTCACAGACCCGTTCTCCTTTTTACCTATGAAGATGGTAAAGCCTGCGGTTCTGGAAGAAGCATCAGTGGATTGCCGATTATTGAATGCATGGATGAATGTAAGGATCTGTTCCTGAATTATGGAGGACACAGCATGGCGGTTGGCTGCGTCCTTCCCCAAGAAAATATGGAGCTTTTTAAAGAGTCAATCAATGTCATAGCCAGCGAGAGAATATCCGATGAAGATTTGAAAAGAAAGGTGGTCATAGATTCAAAATTGGAATTTCCTGATATCACCTCCAGCTTCCTCGAAAAATATTTCCTTCTTTCTCCATTCGGAGTTGGAAATCCAAGGCCTGTTTTTTTCACTGAGGGCGCAGAAGTTGCAGACGAGCCAAAAAAAATCAAGCAAAAGCACAGTAAACTCTTACTGAAACAGAAAAAGAAGTTTTTTGAAGCCCTGGGATGGGACAGGGTCGATTGGGCTCAAGGCCTCCAGAGAGGGGATAAAATCGATGTGGCCTATTCCTTCCAGTTTTCTGAGTATCTTGGAGAGACGAAACTCAGCCTTTCTATCGAAGACATAAAAAAACAATAATCGACTCAAGAAGAGAAAAATGAGTTTTGTAAAAACCATGAGAATCACGGTGGCAGTCTCACTTGTGATTGTTCTGGCTTCGATCGTGGGATATTTCTTGATACGCTTGCAGAGAGGGGACCGAGTGCCTGTGAAGACTGATGAGGTGATCCAACAGAAAATTGAGAAAAGAGAGAAGCCTGATCATTCTGAATTTAAAGGGAATGAGAAAATCCTCAATGTGAAAGCAGATGAGCAGTTCATTGGGGAAGATAACAACTATCACGCAGAGGGAAGCGTGGAAATAATCTTTTTTAAAGAAAGAGATGGTCAGGATGTTTTCCTCTATGGAGGAAGAGTCATCTATGACAAGGATATGACTTGGTTTGAATCAACGAATCAGGCTAAAGCAAAATTCAAAGATTTAGTGGTTGAATCCATCCTGTTGAATTTTGACAACAAAAAAGAAATTTGCAGAACGGATAAAGGAGTCCGTTTCACCTCAAGGAGACTCACAGGGTCTGCCCAGAAGATGGACTACTGGATGAAACAGAAAAAATTGAAGCTTCAGGGAGAAGTCCACCTTCAGATAGAGCCGAAAAATGAAGATTCATCTCTCCTTAAAGTAAGAGGGAAGAGACTTGATTATGATGAGATAAGTCAGCAGGGAAAAATAGAAGGAGATGTGCAGCTTTTTTATGGTGAAAGTCGGGCTTCTGCTGAAATCATGGAATTTGAGTTGTTTCCGGATGGAGAACAGATAAAAAGTTTGATTTTAAAGAAAAACGCTTGGGCATTACTTGAAGAAGAAGGAGAAGGAGAAGAAGAAAATAGTTCTTCCCAGGGGCAATCGCTTCTCTTTGCCCGGAGTGTAAGGCGGGAGATTGAAGGAAAAGAAATAAGATTGAGATTTTTTCAAGAAATCTCTGGGCTCCAGGAAGTTGAAGCGATTGGAAACAGTTCCTTTAAGTTTATTTCTTCTACCGGAGAATTCACTCGGGTTCTGGCGGAGACATCTCAATTTACATTCAACAGAGAAGGAGAATTAATAGAGTTTCAAGCATTGAAGAATGCTCGAATTGTGAAACAGGCAGAAAATCCCGATGAGACTCGGCGGATTGAAGGAGACAGCCTCATGAAAAAGAGGGAAGCGATGTTTTTGCCGGAGAAATGACGATTTCTCTCGATACGAACGATTTAGAGGTGGAAGACGGAGTCAAGGTTATTTTGAAATCGAAACCAGAAGGAGAGAGGCCCATCGGAATTTTTTCGAAGGAGCTTCCTGTGTTCATCCAAGCCAAAGAGATGAGATATTTCGCCGAACAAAAGCGTTTTCTTTTTAACAAGGAAACAAAAGCCTGGCAGGAGAAAAAAGTACTGCAGAGCGAAGAAATTGAACTTTTTGATGAGACGGGAAAACTTCTGTGTGAAGGCGGTGTCAAATCCACGATGCCTCATACAACAAAAGAAGGAAAAGAGGAAAAACTGAAAATATCATCTGAGAAAATGGCTTATTTTCCCGAGGAGAATCTTGTTGTTTACCAGGAGAAAAGCACTTTAGCTGTACGGGATGCGATTCTTCGCGCCCAATCCATCTCCGTTTATCTGGGAGAGGAGGATAAAGGCATACAAAAAATTGTTGGCCGAAAAAAAGTTGTCGTCACACAGAACCTGGGCGAGGCCTTTGGAGAAGAGGCCATTTTTGATCCTGAAAAAGAGTCGCTCGTTCTCCTTGGAAATCCGGTGTTCATTGATAAAGACAAGGGGAGAACAGAGGGGGACAAATTGACTTTTTACATGGCCGATGGTAGAATCCTCGTTGAAAATCAGGAAAGAGAAAGGTCAGTAACTGTAATAAAACGTGAGAGATGAAAAATTATTTAGAGGCGATAAAGCTGGGAAAGAGCTATCGGAAAAAGAAAGTATTGGACGGGATTTCTCTCTATGTCAGCAAGGGAGAAATCGTGGGGCTTTTAGGGCCTAATGGCGCAGGGAAGACGACTACATTTTCTCTGATCCTCGGACTCATACCTCAAGACTCGGGTCAAGTTGTCCTTGATGGAGAAGACATTACAAGCTTTCCTATGTATATCAGGGCCAGAAAAGGCCTGTGCCTTCTTCCACAGGAACCATCTGCATTCAGGAAATTGAGTGTGGAGGACAATCTTTTTTCGGTTGTCGAGACGAGCCGGAATGAACATCCCAACGGAAGAGGCAATGTCCAGAGAATCATGGAAGAGTTCGGCCTTCAAGAGCTGGCTAAAGCCAAAGCGTATACGTTGTCTGGAGGAGAACCCGGTTTATCCTTCTGGATGAGCCTTTTACTGGAATCGATCCTTTGACTATACTGGATTTGCAGGACATCATACTTTCCTTGAAGAACAGAGGGATTGGAATCCTTATAACGGACCACAGTGTTCGTGAAGCGTTAAGAATTACTGACAGAGCGTATATCATCGATGGAGGAAGATTATTAAAAGAGGGAACTCCTCAGAAGCTAGTGTATTCCGAAGAGGTGAGAAAAAGTTATTTAGGAGAAGACTTTAGCCTTTCTTGATTCAATGAATTAGGGTGAATGCGAGCCTACCCATGATGTTGAAGCAACGATTAGACCAGAGACAAGTTCAGAAACTGATACTTGCGCCCGCGCTTCAGCAGGCGATCAAACTTCTCCCGCTGTTATCGAGATAATCGACACCGAACTTTCTCAGAATCCTATGCTCGAATTTGAGGAAGAAACAATGGAAAAGACTCCTGAAGAGGGGTCGGATGAGAAGGAAAAAGACGGTGCAGAGGCAGAAAAAGAGCAAGAGGTAAGGCAAGAAGATTTGGGAGCCGAGGAAACCCCTGAATCTCCGGATGGGATTGAAGACTCAGAATTTGAATCGTACTTTCAAGAGTATTTTGACGATGGATTTAGGTCTGTTTCCCTAGAAAAACAGGAAGTGCCTTCTTTGGAGAATGTCGTTTCAGAGACCACCTCACTCTGGGATCATCTCAACTGGCAGGCGAATCTGACATTTTTCGATAAGAAGGATAAAGATATTGCCCTGTATATTATTGGCAATATAAATGAAGATGGCTATTTGACGGCTTCAGTGGAAGAGATTGCAAAAACGCACAAGACATCTGAGAAGAAGGTGAATGAGATCCGGGAAAGTATCAAAGGATTTGACCCGGTCAGCGTAGGAAGCCTGACACTTAAAGAAGCTCTCTTATCGCAGATGGACTATTTTCAGGTGAAAGATGAAGTCACTCGAACAATTGTGAATGAACATCTTTATCTTTTGGAAAGATCCAACTACTCGCAACTGGCAAAGATTCTGAGAATCCCTCTTTCATCTGTGAAGTACCATATAGAGGTCATCAAACACCTGGATCCTGCCCCTGGAAGAAAATACAGCCAGGAGAAAACGTCTTATGTTGTCCCTGATATAATCGTCTCCAAGGAAGATGATGAGCTCAAAATCACCCTGAATAACGAGGGTGTCCCCCGTTTAAGAATCAATA
>SMTZ1_10010856_pt1 | contig 13555 bp, 10 predicted proteins | sample DeeMarSWOR136_30_FD_25667 | JGI IMG/M metagenome (IMG submission 25667) | reverse complement strand
TCAGCACGATTGCAGTAGGAGATGAGCCCGTGGCTTTTACCTGGAATTCGGTTCAAAACCGAACCTACGTTGCGAATGTGGTGGGTGATAGTGTCGCGGTGATTCGGGATGTGACGGGAATAGAAGAAGGTAATTTTGCTCCTGTGGAGAGAGATATTTTCGCTACAACCCTTCTCAGCAGTCCCCTGCAGCTCCCCGAAGGTAAGAAGTATATAGTCTTTGACATCACAGGAAGAGTTGTGGAACCAAGTACTATCGCACGCGGAGTCTATTTCATTGAGGTGAATGGGCTGATCCAGAAGAAAGTTGTAAAAATAAGATAAAAAACGCTGCGATTTGCGCAATTATCACTGTAATCTCTCTGTTTTCACCGTAATCGATTTGCGGAGCAAAAGGCATCTACTTCATAGAAATAGACGGAAAGCTAGTTCAGAAGGTGATCAAAATAAGGTAGGAGATCCTAACTCTGTGCAGTATTATTCAAAGAGTACGTAGACGCTGGTGGCTTCTGTCCATGTGGAGCCGAGTAAACCAACGCCGCCCGTAACACCAGCTTGTGCTATACTGTCATCTTCCGGGTAATAGTATTCATAGAAATTGCTGTCGTAGGCTACTATGTAGATCGTAAATAGGCCTGTACACGGTTCGTCCAAGTAGTCACCAACAGGGATTTGTATCAGACTGTCGAACGGGTCAGGTTCATACCAGAAAAATGGCCCAAAACCTCCTGTATAATGTACAAACACAAAACTATATAGAGCTGCGGCTGTGCTCCGCGCGAATAATATTGTATCTTGAAAAGTGAGCGTATCATTGAACAAAGGGAAGAATATTGTGAAATTCCCCGGAACTGTTGTCGTAGCATGTGCGGTGTCAAAACCATCCTTTTCGACAATGAGTTCGTATGTAGTCAGAGGCGCCACGTTAAGGGGTTCGGTGAGATACTTTTGGCTTGAATATGAGAATTCTAAAGTATCAATGAAACCATTTCCTGATAAAACAACAAGCGCATCATCGATTACTGGTCCTGACGGCTCATCTATTGGATAAGTTCGGTCGACTATTATTTCCTGTGTTTGTAGTATGTTAGCTAATACGCCGAATATGTTAAGTTGTGGTTCGAATTCTTCTTCATAATTTCTTTCACAGGCAATGCAGACTAGCAGCAAAATTGATAATTGAAAGAGGGTTGTACCTATGGATCGAATTCTGCTTTTTTTCTTCATTTAGAACCTCAGATTGAATCCAAAACTTGGAATCGGTATGGGTAAGAGAACGTATTCCTTGATTTCCGGCGGATCCTCATCGTAATCTACATTATAGAAGGCAATGTTTTTACGGTTATAGACGTTAATGACATCTATATACCAGGAACCGTCCAGACCGAATATTCGTATGTTCTTTTCAATATGCAAGTCGAGGCGGTGGGACAGAGGAAGGCGAAAGGCATCGCGGGCACTACGTATTGTTGTCCACTCACCTTGGTTAGTGCTAAAACGGGGATCCCAATAATAATAACGATATCGCGCAATGTCTTGAGCATAAGGCAGGCCGGTTGCCAAATACCAGCGTGCACTCAGCGTTCCGTTTCTGATTAAGGGTACTGAGTGAGGTATTGTGAATCCAAAGACAATATTCAGATTATGTCTGCGGTCGTAGCGTGGTGAATAATAGCCACCTTCGAATTTTCTCTTGGTATATGAAAACGAGTAGCTAATCCAGCCGAACACATCTTCCATAGTCTTCTTGAGAAAGAAGTCGATTCCGGCTGCGTAGCCATCTCCCACTTTAAGGCTGTCGGTCGGTTCGCTGAAGAATATTTCATCTATAGCTGGAGTAAGAAGGTTATAATACTTCTTGTAATACGGTTCAATGGTAAACTTTGTTTTTTCGTCAAACCATTGTTCAAAACCAGCCACTACATGATATGCAGTCGGCACTTTTTGTGTTTCGCTCACCGGACGCCAAAAATCAAAGACGGAAAAATAGGACTCTTGGCTATTCATTGTCACGAGAAATTGACTGTATTTGCCAGCCGCTAAATTGAAAGCAGTATTTGGTTTAAAAAGGTATTTGATGCCTAACCTCGGGTCAAAAGAGAACCGTTTGCCCCTGTCATAATACACTCCCCTGAGCCCGGCTTTCACGGATAAGATATTTGGCAATAGAAATGATTTATTCTGAAGGTATGCTGATACAATATTCATCTTCTGTTCCTGGTCGAAAAATACCTCTTCTGTGATATCGTAATTATAGCCAACCGTCATGACTTTGCCGTCGATGCCAAAATCTATCGTATGATTTTCGTCCCAGAAGTAGTTGAAATCGCATTTCAGGGTATAGTCGGTTATGTCTTCGTACAAATTCAAATTTTCGGTTGTATCAGTATAATCGATGTATTCCAAATGGGTTAGAAAATTGCTCCAGGCACCAATCATTTCACCATAGAATTTTGGATTGAATACCAGGCGCCAGCGAAGTGATAGTCCTCTATTTCCCCATTCGAGGTCAATTTGCTCATCTGCTTCGCCCTGTGTGTTCTCAAGAAAGCTGACGACATCTGTGCTTGATAGCCCGGCCAGCGTGAATCGATTTTCTGATGACACGTTGAAATTCACTTTTGCAATAAGGTCATAAAAGTAGTAGGGTAGTGAGATGTCATCATTTCTTATCTTGCTATATAACCAGACCAGAGCATCAAAGTACGTACGTCGGCCGCCTAAGAGAAAGGATCCGTTAGGTATCGGCCCCTCCAGCAGAAATTTCGAGGTGACTAACCCTACGTTCACTTTGCCGGTGTATTTTTTTGAATTACCTTCCTTGGTGTCAACATTGATAACTGAGGAAAGACGGTCCCCAAAGTTGGCAGGAAATCCACCCGCATACAGTTCTGCATATCCGACCGCATCAGGATTAAAGGTAGAAAATAGGCCGCCCAGATGGGTTGATGGATTGTAAACCGTGATACCGTCCAAAAGTACTAGATTTTCATCGGGACTCCCACCACGTACATGAAGTTTGTTAGATAGGTCATGCATCGTGACGACGCCAGGCATGAGCTGTAGTGTTTTTATTAAATCGCCTTCAAAAAGACTAGGTACTGATTTTATTTCTCTTGGAGTGAAGACAATGTGGCTTACCTCGACCGTGCGTTCGAATCTTGTGCGCTCAGCCGAAACGGTTACTTCTTCTACTTCTAGTACTGATGGACTCAATTCGACGTTTAGAGTCAGATTTTGATTTTCTTCAATAATGGTGTCTATTATACTGCTTTCATACCCAATATAGGAGAATATAATATTGTAGGTACCAGGAGGAATCTTGTGAATGATGTAATAGCCTTTATCATTTGTTGCGCTGCCAAGGGTAGTATTCTCTAGATAGATATTTGTGTAGGCGCTGACTGAACCATATGCGTGCAGCAAGCATACTATTGCGATTAAATACATTGCAGAAGTATAATTAGATGTATAGGTGTGTCAACATCATTTGTATATGTCCCGTGGGGGTTCTTGACATTGCATTATTTGCTTTTATAATATTCCATAAGATGTGGTATGAAATGAGACTATGTAGGGATCTATATGGACAACAGCTTTCGTTACTGGGTTGTTGAAGATGATGTGAAGGCATTATGAAAGAAGAGTATCATACTCCCGGGCTGGATATAGAAAGAATTATTACGAACGCTACACAGGCTGCCGAAGCCTTCCGGCATTACAGCCAAAAGGCAGCCGATAGAATTGTAGAAGCGGTTTACAGGGCTGGGTTTAATAACCGTATCCATCTTGCCAAACTCACGCATAAGGAAACCAAACTAGGCAGGTGGGAAGACAAGGTCATCAAGAATGTCATTGCCACTCGCTTTGTGTATCAAGACATCAAGGACGCCAAAACAGTCGGCGTGATTGCCGAGGACGTGGAACAGGATGTCGTCGAAGTTGCCAGGCCAGTCGGTCCGATTTTCGCAATCACACCGATTACCAACCCGTCTTCAACCGTACTTTTCAAAATTCTGATATGTATGAAATCCAGGAATCCTATTATTATCCGGCCGCATGGCTCGGCCAAAAAATGTTCGGTTGAGGCAGCCCGCATCACCTATGAAGCAGCACTTGAAGCAGGTGCTCCGGAGAATTGTGTGCAGTGGATCAAGACATCGACCGAGCAAGAACTTCTGACCTTGATGGCGCATAAGAAGATATCCCTCATCTTGGCTACTGGTTCGGTTAGTCTGGTCAGAGCTGCATTCAAATCGGGTAATCCGGCGATTGGTATAGGCCCAGGGAATGTGCCGGTCTATATTGGGAGATCCGCAGATGTCTCTTTTGCCGTTGAACAAATCCTTATTTCTAAAACCTTTGATTACGGGACAGTGTGTGCCAGTGAACAGGCAGTTGTCGCTAATCGACATAATGCCGATGAGGTGATTCGTGAATTCAAGAAACGGAAAGCGTATTTCCTATCTAAAGAGGAGATCAGGCGCCTTGAGCCTGTAGCCTTCAATAGGGAACAAAAGGTAATGAAAGTTGAGGTTATTGGCCAACCCGCGTCACTGATTGCTGAGATGGCCGGTATCAAGGTTCCGTCTGACACAACGGTCTTGATCGCTCGTCTGGAGGAAGTCGGCATTCAGTCTCCTCTTTCGCTCGAGATTCTGGCTCCTATTTTGGCATTCTACGTGGCCGAAGATTTTGAGCAAGCAATTGAACTCTGCCGTCAGATCAATCAACACGGTGGGCTGGGGCATACGGCGAGCATTTTCTCGAATGACGTGGAAAGTATTGCATATTTCACTTCGGCTATCAATGCCGGTCGGGTGTTGGTCAATACACCTGCTTCACAGGGAGCGCTTGGCGGTACGTATAACAAGCTTAAACCATCGTTAATGCTTGCCTGCGGAACCGGGGGCAAGAATATCACAACGGATAACATTACAGCCCGGCATCTCTTGAACATTCACCGCGTCGCTCGGCGCAAGGTGTGTCCTGATATTGAGAAAGATTTTGTACAGAATTACTTCAACGAGAGCCTTGATGCTGATGCCATCGAGGACATGCACCGCAAAAACCACCCGGCATAAAGAAAGCCAACATCAACTAATGGGGACAGGCATAACATTTTGCACATTTTGATGACTGCTAGACGCAAGCGACCCTTTTTGGATATCCCTGTAATCCTGGGGTTTTGTCACTGTAATTAATAGACAAAGCTAAAATGTTAAAAATGTTATGCCTGTCCCCGGTGGAATCTGTGATTGGAGCTGTGAGTAATATGTGAGGGTTAGGATTATGATTACTCTAGAAAATAAGGTAGGTGAATAGTTTTGGTAATGAAGGGAGGATTACAATGAAGAAAATAACGATTTTCTGGGGTTTAGTCCTGGCCGTGATGGTCATCGTGTCGGGTTGTACTTCGACCGAAGACGGTGAGCCGGTCGTGATTGTGACGAATACCGACTATACTTATGATCCGTTGTCTGTGTCCTACAGTGCCACTCATGAGATATTTGCCAGTATATATTCCGGAGCGGATCTTTCGGCGGAATTGAGGGATGAGATAATCGCCAGCATGTGCCGTAAGGCAGAGAACATCGGCGAAGACCCGCAGATACTATACCATTGTATCGCATCCACATACCCTGATTGGAACACGAGGCCAGATAGAATTCCGTGCTATGCGGAGAAATGCAGATACCAGAGCCAATCAATCTGGGCGATTGCATTTAACCGCGCAAACAGTTTCGATGAAACATCACTGTCGCATTTTGATCTGTACTTTGTGTCTTATGCGACTTATGACACATTGTATCATACGGGATGCTTCGGAACAGACTAGACGGGATCGATTCTCGGGAGATGGTGTAAAATCTAGAGTAACATCATCGAAATGTCTTGGAGATTGGGCTCTTAGTGTACCAATGACAGCGAACAGGATAGTAAGAGAATGCCTATCGTGGACTGAAAAGAAATTCTTTTCATGATAACAACCTCCTCTTTCGCCACCATTATTTGTGCAAATCTCCTGAAAAAATAGAACGTAGATAAGTATTTTAAAATTCTACCTGACTAGACCAATAAGACAAGTTTCACAATACGACCCTTTCATTCTATCGAGACTTAAATATTCTGTTGACTTTTTTAGAAATTTATGTAAAATTCATTAATCATGAATACGGGAAATTTCATTTTGCTTATTGGTGTCGGGTCGCTAATGGTTGTTCTGATATTTGTGACGGTATTCACGCGCCGTGGTAAGGGTGAACCAAAGAAAATGGGGCAAATAGACATTATTACGGACGAACTCGACCGGCATAAGCGCGAGAACTATCACCTGAAGGCAGAGCTGAAGCGATTAAATTCAATGAACAATCTATTCTTCGCATCGATGATACGCCTTACGGCACGCTTAAACCCCGAGCAGATCGCCAACGAGACCGCCGGGCTGCTCGTTAATTACCTCGAAGTTAATGAACTCGCAGTCTTTTTTTACGATGAAAAGGGCAAGCGTTTGAACATTGTTGCCGCGCGTGGTCTTAGTGATAACTGGATACCGAAAATCGTGTATACGTTGGGTGAGGGTAAGGTGGGCCTTGCGGGTGATAAAAGACTGCCGATCGGACGGAGAGAATTTGATTTCTTCGGCCAGAAAAAGGAGCCGTACCAAGTTTTTGACCCAGACATCTGCTATCCATTGATATATCAGGATAAACTATTCGGTGTTTTGGCGATTTGCCGTGGGAATGAATTTGAGGAGCGAGAAAAGAATTTGCTGGGCGTTGTATCAACCATGACTGCGGTGGCACTCAATAACACGCGGAGTTTTGAGAGCATTTCCTTTTCGGCGTCCACTGATCCACTGACCAAGTTATTTAACATCGGTTATTTCAAGGACCGATTACAGGAGGAGCTAAACCGAGCCCGTCGTTTTCAGCATAGCGTTTCAATCACGATTATTGATTTGGACAAATTCAAGGATTTCAATGATTCGTTCGGACATCAGGCAGGCGACCAGCTGTTGATCAAACTGGCGAAAGTCTTCAAAGAACACTTTGAAGACACCGATATCATTGCCCGTTACGGCGGTGACGAATTTATTATAATGTGCCCAGAGATAAAGAAACAGGATGCGGCACGTATTGTAGGTAATTTGCTGCATGATCTGGAGATGTATGATTTTGGCCGCGTAAAATCAGGTGGCAAGATTACGTTCTCGGCGGGTGTTTCGTCTTTTCCAGATGATGGCGGCACTGTTTCGGAATTGGTGAAATCAGCTGACGAGGCATTATACGAAGCAAAAGGTATGGGCAGAAATACCGTACGGATACATTACCCCAAAGTCGAAAAGATTTAACGTCCACGCAATGTTCACAAAAGCTATACCATTGCAGTTATTACGGTGTTCGTAACATCTCAATACTGAGTTACATTAAGGAAACATGGAAACGATAGCTAGCAAGCTAATCAACGCAATCAGTAAGTATGCCGCAAATAGAATAAACCTGATGGAAGTCTGTGGCACACATACCATGGTGATCGCGAAGTCTGGCATCAGATCGATGCTGCCTGAGAATATTATAATGCTTTCAGGCCCTGGTTGCCCAGTATGTGTTACGCCCCAGGAGACGATCGATTACGCGATCGCGCTGAGTCAGGAGAAAAAAGTAATCATTACGACATTTGGCGATATGGTAAGAGTACCGGGTACGCGTGGTAGTCTCGAAGCATTTTCTCCGAGAATCGTCTATTCACCGCTCGATGCACTCAAGGTGGCACATGAGAATCCCGATAAGGACATCGTGTTCATTGGTGTTGGTTTTGAGACAACTTCACCGACCATTGCCGCCACGGTTATCGCGGCGCGAGAAAAGAAGATGGGTAATTTCTATGTGTTGCCAGCATTCAAAATGATACCCCCGGCTTTAAATTTCATTGCGGGTTCATCTAAAATCAATGTTCATGGATTCATACTACCCGGACATGTGTCGACAATAATCGGTAGCAAACCCTACAAATTCCTGAGCGACAAATATCACCTGCCTGGATGCATTACCGGTTTTGAGCCAATCGATATCTTGCAGGGAATCCTTGTCCTCACCAAGCAGGTAGTGGAAGGTACCCCAACGATAACAATCGAGTACGAGCGAGTCGTCAAACCCGAGGGTAATGAAAAAGCTTTGGAACTGCTAAATACCGTGTTCGGGGTTTGTGATGCACGGTGGCGTGGTATTGGTCTGATCCCCAAATCGGGGTTAGAATTTTCTAGGGGATTCCAGCAGTATGATATCCGCAGGAAATACGATATCAAGGTGTCAAAATCAGTTGAACCGAAGGGATGTATATGCGGGCGCGTACTTCTCGGGCTCAATATGCCGTTCGACTGCGCGCTTTTTGGCAAGAAGTGCACGCCATTGACACCGGTTGGTCCCTGCATGGTTTCTTCCGAGGGTTCATGTGCGGCGTATTACAAGTATGGAAACTATAGAAAGACAAGGCAAGGGAAGGCAATTCGAGGCACTGCAAGGCAAAAACCCCGTAAGCGCTGAGGAGCTATCAAACATTCAATTAGACTATGAAGAAAATCACAAAGGATTTGACAAAGAGATTCTACGAGCTCTTGGCGCCGTGCCGGGTATGTCCCCGTGAATGCGGCGCGGACAGACTGAACGGTGAGACCGGAAATTGCCACGCTGGTCTGGAGGTGAAGGTTTCATCGTATCATCAACATTTTGGTGAAGAACCACCCCTCGTAGGACAGCATGGCTCGGGTACGATATTTTTGACCCACTGTAATCTGCATTGTGTCTACTGCCAGAACCATGAAATAAGCCAGCTCGGCATGGGAACCGAAACAGCGCTTGAAGAGCTGGCACAGATGATGTTGAAACTGCAACGGCTGGGCTGTCACAACATTAATTTTGTTACTCCAACACCTTGGGTGCCGCAATTAGTCCAAGCACTGGCAATTGCCCAAGTGCAGGGTTTAGACGTTCCGATCGTTTACAACTGCGGCGGGTATGAATCAGTCGAGACGCTGAAATTACTTGAAGGGCTTGTTGATATATATATGCCGGATATCAAGTATGCAGAGAATGATAACGCACGCAAGTACTCTGCGGTTGATGATTATTGGGATGTGGTGCGGCCTGCTTTGAGAGAAATGCACCGTCAGGTGGGCGATTTGGTGGTTGAAAAAGGTATTGCGCAGAGGGGCCTTCTGATAAGACACCTAGTTCTACCGAATAGAATTGCGGGCAGCATACAATGTTTTGGCTTCATCAAACGTGAATTGTCAGCTAACACTGCGGTGAATGTGATGGCACAATACTACCCTACTTTCGAGGCCGGCCAGCACCGTGAAATCAACCGGCGTATCACAACACAAGAATACCGCGAGGCACTCGCCGAGCTAGAGAGGGTGGGTTTGGATGCTGGATTCAGACAGACAGTCGACACGCTGTTCCGGAATATAGTGCCTGAATGGACTGATGATCTCAAAGACACAGCAGGCGTCTGACATTTTTGCACCATAGTGGTGCCCAACATAATATACCTACAACCACTAAATCGCGAACAGTCAATCTCTGTAAGAAACTCATGAGTATTGACTTTGAACGAATTCTGGATATGCTAGCAAAAGTAACGTCCTAACAAGCCAAAAACGCTTTAAGGCCAAAATCAATGCACCAAGTTCAGAAAGTAAGGAGGATATATTGAAGGTCCATGAGTACCAAGCAAAGGAGATATTCAAGAAGTATGGAATAATGACGCCTAAGGAAAAGATGTGTCGCACGGTCGAAGAAGTAGCTGCGGCAGCCCAGGAAATAGGTATCCCCTGTGTCATAAAAGCTCAGGTTATGGTCGGTGGGCGTGGAAAGGCCGGTGGAATTAAGCTCGCGAAGGATGAGAAAGAAGTAAAACAGCACGCAGAGAATATCTTGGGCATGGAGATCAAAGGCATTCCGGTCAAGAAAGTACTGGTTTCAGAGGCAGTTGATATCGGAAGCGAGGCTTACCTCGGGATTGTTGTTGACCGGACTGAAAAGAAGACAGTTATCATGGCCTGTAAAGAAGGTGGCGTTGAAATCGAGGAGATTGCCCGGCAGAAACCAGAAGCCATTTATAAGGTCTATGCAGATTCTTTAATGGGGCTCATGCCGCATAAGGCGAGAGAGGTCGGTCTGTTCCTCTATCAGGACCCGAAGGTGGCATTTGAATGCGCCTCAATAACCTCGAAGTTGTATAGGCTTTTCATTGATCTGGATTCTTCTCTGGCCGAGATCAACCCGCTTGTCGTGGACAAGTCAGGTCGTTTGATTGCCTTGGATGCGAAAATCAACTTTGATGATAATGGGCTTTTTCGTCATCCGGATGTTGAGAGCATGCGTGACCGCGAGAGCGAAGACGAGAATGAACTTACGGCCCGCGAGCAGGATTTATCATACGTCCGTCTCACCGGTAGCATCGGTTGTGTAGTCAATGGTGCCGGTCTGGCAATGGCGACTATGGATCTGGTTAAGCACTTCGGCGGTGAGCCGGCGAATTTCTTGGATATCGGAGGTTCTTCTTCACCCGAAAAAGTCATGAATGCACTTCGTATCCTTCTTAAAGACAAGAACGTCAGGGTGATTTTCTTTAATATTTTTGGCGGGATTACGCGCTGCGACGATGTCGCGATGGGAATTCTTGAAGCAAAGAAAACGCTAAACATAACCCAGCCTATTGTTACCCGTCTGACCGGCACTAATGAAGATAAGGCAATGGAGATACTGAAAGAAGCGGGTTTGATTTTCGCAAAGACAATGGATGAGGGCGCTCAAAAAGCCATCGCGCTTTTGAAGTAAGGCGAAAGGAGCAAAATGAGTATTTTTGTTGACAAGGACACAAGATTGCTTGTGCAAGGTATTACGGGCCGGGACGGCAGCTTTCATACTACACAAATGGTCAAATACGGTACTAATGTGGTTGCCGGCGTCACTCCGGGTCGAGGTGGGCTTAAGGTTGAAGGTGTTCCCGTCTTTAACAGTGTAGCTGAGTCGGTTAAGAAAACCGATGCCAATACTTCGGTGATTTTTGTGCCCGCCAAGTTTGCGCCCGACGCAATCTATGAAAGCGCGGATGCGGGTATCAAATTGATCATCTGTATATCCGAGGGTATACCGGCAATTGAAATGGTTAAGGTTGTTGCGTACGTGAAGGACAAGGGTTGCCGGCTCATCGGGCCGAACTCACCAGGCGTTGTCTCGGCCGGTGAAGCCAAAGTTGGTATCCTACCCGGACATATTTTCAAGAAGGGTAGTGTTGGTGTCGTATCAAGGAGCGGTACCTTGACCTATGAGATCGTTGATCATATCACCAAATCAGGGCTTGGTCAATCTACGTGTTTGGGTATTGGCGGCGATCCAGTGATCGGAACGAAATTCATCGAGTGCTTGGAGCTTTTTGCCAAAGATAAGGATACCGAAGCAGTGGTTCTTGTGGGTGAGATCGGTGGCCGTGATGAGCAGGATACCGCTGTCTATGTTAAGCAGCATTTTAGAAAGTCGGTATTTGGTTTTATCGCTGGCAAGACCGCGCCTCCTGGTAAACGCATGGGCCATGCCGGAGCGATTATTGCCGGTACCGCAGGCACTGCCGCGGAAAAAATCAAGGCGTTCGAGGAGAACGGAATTAAGGTAGGCGAAACACCAGCCGACGTTGCGCGGCTGGTAAAAGAACATCTCGGATAAGCACCGCAGTATTCAGTATAGAGCGCTTTTGTTAGGTCAGAGACCTGCCCTGCGCGAGGCAGGGTGACGCAGTATCACTTCGTTCGCAGTATCAGTGCCTTCGCGCCGCACTGTAAGGAGTGCGGCACACTCAATTTCACAGCCAAATCTGAGATATGGGTAAAATTGGTGCAGGATCACTTCCTTCGCAGTTACGTTCACGCGTTGGTTCTCGATTCCCCCGTACTTTCACGAAAGTGCGGGGTCACTCGAACAGTAATATTGAACTTATTCTTCGAGCGAGCCCGCCTTAGGCGGGGAGTCGAGAAGGCAGGAGACGCAGAATCACTAAGCTCGCAGTATCGTTGTACTCGCAGGAAGCAAAATCACATAATTTCATAATAACATAATTACTATATTAGGTTTGAATTTAGTGTTTTGAGTTTGTTTCGAGTTTCGGATTTCGATATTCGGATTTGAGGAAAATCGGGGCGGTGGGATTTGTCCCGCAAAATCCGGAATCTTTGATAGTCGGGGCGGTGGGATTTGAACCCACGACCTCATGGTCCCAAACCATGCGCGCTAAGCCACTGCGCCACGCCCCGAGTGTGCGTATTATAGCTGGGAAACCACCTCTGTCAACAGCAAAATAAGCCGATTTTCTTGACTTTATGCAAAATATCAGTATAATCAGCAATGCGGATGCTTATTCTGAGCGGCAAAGAGGCTCTGCAGAAGCAAATCAGAAACATTCGCCCCTTGGAAAAATCGATTAATGAATATATTGAGTCACGAAATGACTATCGAATATTTTTCTGCTATTATGATGTGCCGGGCGAATATCATATTAAAGCTGCCGAGCAGAATGCCGAAGCGATTAGAGACTATGTCATGCAGATTGAGAAAAAGACAGGGGAGTTCGATTTTGTACTCCTATTAGGTGGCGATAAAGTGGTTCCTTTTTTTCATTTGGATAATCCTTGTGATGATGCTGATGAACAGGTACTTTCGGATAACCCGTATGCGTCTCGGGATGAAAACTATACCATCCCGGAGCGCGTTTGTTCCCGTATTCCGGATAATGAAAGCGCTGATTATATGACCAAGCAACTGACAAAATCAAAGGTTTTGTATCATGAACCATTCGGTTTGACCGCGCGTGTCTGGCAGCGCGCTTCGGAGAATGTATATCAGCCAATCGGCGACCCCAAGGATCTGAAAGTGTCACCGCCGGTCACCAGTGACACATTCAAGAAAGGATGGTTGCAGCAGAAAGATTATCTCTATTTCAATGTTCATGGCAGCAAGGTTGCGTCCAACTGGTATGGTCAACATGAAGGTGAATATCCAGTAGCCATGCAGCCACGGAATATCGAAAAGGCGGCGGGTGTTGTCGCGTCTGAGGCTTGTTATGGCGCGTATATCATCGGCAAAACCAAAGAAAATGCGATCAGTCTGAGATTTCTGGATGAGGAACAAATACTCGGTTTTTGCGGCTCGACGACGATCGCTTACGGGCCAGTGCAACCTCCATCCAGTGAGGCCGATTTGCTCGTCAAGTATTTCTTTGAGTATTTGGCGCAGGACTTGACATTGGGTGAAAGCTTCAAGAATGCCAAGTTGGATTTTGCGCGCAAGGCGTTGCGCCGCCACGGTTTCCTCGATGATGATGATAAGAAAACCCTTCTTCAGTTCGTTCTGTATGGCGACCCGACGCTGAGAGTGGGTACACAAAATAATGAGGAGTTGATATGTTGCTAGAACGTCACCATATAGAGAAGGTAATGCAGAAAATCGCGGAAGAGTATCCGGAATTCAAGGGCATTGAGCCAAAGGTTACGGAAAGAG
>SMTZ1_10005405_pt1 | contig 13555 bp, 10 predicted proteins | sample DeeMarSWOR136_30_FD_25667 | JGI IMG/M metagenome (IMG submission 25667) | reverse complement strand
CAGATCAGCCAGCAATGGGAGCAGGGGGAAAAGATTGATCAATTTATAGCTAACATTCCTGAACCGGACATTCTTATAAAGAATTGATAACCATGCAATGTACATGCTTCCATATAGAAATGGGAATATATTATCCCACACCCTGAGCAATTTAGCATAACAAGTTAAGGCTTCTGAACTCAGTAGATTAAAAAGCTGCAAAGCGGATTCATAACTATATCCAAAACGCAATCCCAGGAGGGAAATGCCTTCGGTCAGTTCACCCGTGACACATTCGCTTTGAGATCCCATTACGATCGATGCATACAATACCATAAGGATGGTCAGGAAAATGCAAAGAAGGAGACTGGATCTTGAATATGCGAAGTCACTAAACCTTTTCAATTTAAAACTTTGTTATTTTCTAAAATGTTCTGTAATCAATTGTTTATCGAATCCAAACTTCTTCTGCAACCACTTCAGCCATTCTTCCTCTAATTGTACAGGAGTCTTATTAAAGATATCTTCAAGAAAATAATGTATATTTTTCTGTTTTTCATCCGGATTTCCGCCATACATATTACGAAGTTTGCTTAGTCCATAGGATTCTAACAGGAATTGGATGAATGATCCTGAGGCTGGATAGCCTATTCGGGTCGGTTTATCACCTGACCCGATATTGAAATCCAGCATTTCATCCAGATGTACCAATTCTCCCTCTTCCAGGAATCCAATCCATAATCAGGTATTTCTCCATCATGCACATAGAAATTTCCAAGTCTGGCCGAGGATAATCCTCTCCCCCAGTGATGTGTATAGAAGAGCTTGACATCATAATCCCTGAAATAACAGGAAAAGATCTTCTTCCATTCAAGCCCGGCCTCTTTGAATAATTCAAGAATAAAATCAACTGATTCCTGGTTAACTTTAATGATCTCTTCCATTTCATCCCTTGAGATATAGTCTCCGCGAAAACAAAATTCAAAATCATTTGTTTCGATCCGGTCAAAATCCCCCTCCATTTTAAGAGACATCTTACTTATTAATGCCCGTGATGTGAATTCACCCTTCTTCCATTTTTCAAACATCTCATCAGGTTTTATCCTGGAACTCATCAGTATTTTTTCAGCTGCTTGCATGTTTATGGTGATAACCGGTATCTCAGGTATACTGTCAAAATCCAGCTTATCATAAACCAAAAAAGGATTAGGATCTTCCCACGAGATTAGCACTATACCTGCAACATGTTTTTGAAAAGCATCATCAATCCTTTCTACCAATGAGGTCCCTGCTTCAAGATCAGCATGAACAGTATCAGGAAAGTCGTAAAAAAACAATACAAATTTATCTTTAACATCCTGATCCTTATAGCAATCATAATCTTCCCCGGATATGCCATTACCTATAAAAACGACCGGAGCTGAAACATTAATATCTCTGGAATACTTGTCAGTTCCCATTGGCGCCATTTTATAGCATATCACTGGAAGAAACGGAATTTTCATCTGGCTTCCCCCATCAAAATATATATTACAGGAAGCCCAAGGCAATTCTACTTCAGAATAGTAATAGTATGCCTTTCCGGGTCCCTGTCCATATAATTCCCCTGGTAGAATTGAAAGGATCATAAAAAGTATGGAAGCATACAATCCTCTCAAATAAGTATACTTTTTAGTAAACTCAGCAATGCGGCAGTCATTTGATTTTGTTTTCATATCAGGAGAAATTCATTTTTGACATTTTACAACATAGAAGTGTCCGGTAAAGGATTAAGTAAGAGAAAATTAAAAATATAGAAATTATCCTAACAGGGGTCTATCTTGTAACAGGAATTCCATTTTAAGTTGCACCCAAACAGGTACACTTTACAGCTTTTTCTCAAACTGATTAAATAAATGTCCGGATGGACTGAAAAACCCGCTATAGGAATACTGTGGTTGCTGAATCCATTGAAGGCAAATTACCGGCCATTCGAAGAGCGTTGAAGCCGAAAAGCATAATCCCAATTCCCCGGAATTAGGGATAATTTAGATTTGCCTTCATCAATGCAATAGTTACTGCATACCTGAACCGGTAGAGAGAATAGCTGGCACCTGAGACAGCGTCCACCTTCAATATGTCCTGAGTGCTCAGCAGCTTTTGTTCCAGAATGGGGTATGCAATTGAGGGCGTAGTGCCCGTAACGCTCATTTCTTCACAGTATTCAGCGTCTTCCTGCTTACCCTTCCCACCCTTTTTCACTTCATTGTAATCAACTTCAATGATTTTATGATTGTTGATGTTAATGAATTTTCATTACTAGATCCTTCATCCTGAAGGAAGTCTGCAATATAACACTTAATGTTATAATATGACCAGTTTGCTCCGGAGCAAGTTACACAGTTGATTCGGATAGGGCACTCTGATTAATGTGATTTTTTCATGACGCTTCAAAGAAGAGAAGGAAAGATTATTATTTTTAGAGCAAAATTATTTTTCATTTTAATACAATAACGCAAACGTATGGCCGACTTCAAATATTTACTTTTTATTTTCGCCTTGCCGATCGTAGACTCCATTTCAGTAACTCAGGCAGAAAACTGGCCAAACTGGCGTGGTCCCAATGGAGACGGTACCAGTATCGAAACCAACCTGCCTACCAGGTGGGATTCAGTGACAAACGTAGTGTGGAAAAGTCCTGTGCCAGGCATTGGCCATTCTTCACCAATTATATGGGAGGATAAGCTTTTCGTTACAACAGCCCTGCCTGAAAACCAGGAGAAAATTCTGCTTTGTTATGATTGTAAAAGCGGCCATTTGTTATGGCAGAAAACCGTGCTCAAATCTGCATTTGAAAACAAACACAATCACAATAGTTACGCCTCGGGCACACCTGCCACAGACGGCACCTTGGTTTATTTATCATTTCTGGACGGGGAAGATGTGGTGGTGGCAGCTTACGATTTTACAGGAAAACAGATCTGGCTGCAACGGCCCGGTAAGTTTTCGAGTCCGCATGGTTACAGTTGTTCACCGGCATTGTTTGAAGACAAAGTAATGATTAATGGCAGTAGTCAGGGAAATCCTTTTGTGGCAGCATTAAGCAGGACCGATGGAAAGATCATTTGGAAAGTTTCACACGAAAATCCTACCCACAGTTTTAGTACGCCTATTTTCAGGGAAATGGCTGGTAAAATGCAGATGATTTTTTTGGGCAACCAGGAAGTTGCTTCCTATAATCCTGACGATGGTTCAAAATATTGGTTTGTAAAGGGCCCTTCCTTGGATTTCTGTGCCAGTCCTGTTTATAATGAAAAGACTGGCTTGGTCCTCATAAGCAGTGCGTGGCCCCAGCGTTATTTGTTAGCGATCAAACCTGATGGCACCGGCGATGTTACTGAAAGCCACGTGGTCTGGCGAACCAGAGAAGGCGCTTATTATGTGCCATCTCCGGTTTGTACCGACGATTACCTTTTTACAACCATGACCAGCGGTAAAGTCCACTGCATTGAAATTGCTACCGGCAAGATTCTCTGGGTGGAAGATATGGGTAAACAATATTCTTCTGCTGTTCTGGCAAACGGCCTGGTTTACATGCCAAACGACGAAGGTTTGATAACGGTGATAAAACCAGGTCCGACTTTCGCAGCCATTGCAAGAAATCCCATCGGAGAAAGAATGAATGCATCACCGGCCATAAGCAATGGAAAAATATATCTGCGGGGATATAAACACCTCTATTGCATTGGAAAATAATGAATAGCCCGGGAAGCTGCAAGCTGGCTCAAAGAGTATTCTTGGCCAACTCATCGGCAGTGAAACAAAAGTTCGACAGGTATCTCGCCAATGGAGCAAATCATCACGTTTTCCGATGCGATGGTCGGAAAAATGCTGGAGGCCTTCGAGAAATCTGAATTTTCCAATAATACGATTGTCGTAATATGGGCTTATTTCAGGACGAAATGTTGAGGTTCTATTAATAATAATCATTCCTTTGAAAGGGTTGCCTGATAGATGAACTTCTGTACACGTTTTCCCTTATAAACCTCAGTCGTATATATATTGCCGATGGAATCCACTGCAAGGCTATGTACCCAGATGAACTGACCGGCGTAACGTCCAATCCTGCCGAAATGTCCAGCCACCTTAAGATTATAGCGACGTAGTAACCATACACATTGGTTTGTACCATCGGTAACATAGATATATGTCTGCCTGGGATCATGAGAAAAATCAATGTCCCATGCTGACCCATTTCCCAGCGTTTCCCTGGCAATAAATCCTTCCTGCACAAACTTGCCATCTTTTTGAAAGACCTGGATTCGGTCGTTACGCCTGTCGCACACATAGACTAGACCATCATTGGAGATCCGAACGGCATGCACTGGATTTGCGAACTGATGGGGAGGAGACATGTTTGGGGCGTATGGATCCTGGGGAGAATCGTCCGGACTCTTCCCATAGGCTCCCCAATGCCGCAAATACTTACCAGTATTGGCATCGAAAATGATGATGCGGCGGTTAAGATAGCCATCGGCAATATAGACTTCATTTTTAACAGGATCTACATCAAACTCAGCCGGACGTCCCAGTAGACTCTTGTCGTTACTTCCACCGGTCTTTCCGGCATTCCCGATTTGAAAGAGAAATGTCCCGTCCGGACGGAATTTTAAAACCTGATGGTCATTAGGTCCACTTCCACCAATCCATACATTGTCTTCATGGTCGACGAAAATACCATGCGGATTAACTGGCCAATCGAAGTCCTTGCCTGGACCTCCCCAGGCTTGGACAACATTTCCTTCCACATCAAACTCTATTACTGGTGGGGCAGGGATATATGGAAGACCAGATGCTGGTTGTTCGGTCGGCGCATATTCATCTGCTCCAAGGCTTTTTGGTCGATGGACAATCCAGATATGATTTCTTGAATCTACTGCTACACCTGCCACCTGGCCAATCAGCCAGTCGTTGGGTAAAGGTTTGGGCCAAAATGGATCCACTCTGAACGAGGGAATTGAGTCTGTAAATTCACCGGCAGCTCCTTTTTCTTTAGGCAACCCACACACAACTGAAAAAGAAACAAGTAGTAATAAGATAGTAATAACATGGGAGTAATTTAGTTTTTTCATGCCATCCTCCTTTGGTTTTTACAACCGGTAGCGTATTTCATCCAGTTGTCATAATTGTTTACAAATTATGTGCCCTTACACTTAACCACAGGCAAAGCGGAATCGCACACCAAGACCGTTAAGATTTTACTTACTCAATCTCAGGAAAATTCATTTTATCCAATATCTCCTGGAAACGGGGCTCTTTTCGAAGGCTGTCATACAAAGGTTCAACCTGCATAAGAACCAGCCAGCCTTCACGGGTTTCATAGGCTTGTTCAAGATATTCAAGGGCTTTGTCATACTCCCCGAGGCCCGTGTAAATTACTGTGAAATCAGTAGGTTTTACGAATTCTGATTTTGAGCGTTCAAGATAGTATTCCAGGACCTCTTGCGCCTTCTCTTTTTCTCCAGTTACTCCGTAGATGTATCCATCCACCCAATCAATATCTTTCACCTTGGAGATTTCACTCAGGGCTTCCTGGTTCATTCCCTTACTGAGGTAGGCCAGCGAAAGCCAGCTACGTTCAAAATCAGAATCAGGATAGTTCCTGAGGAGTTTTTGAAATTCCGCAATGGCCCGGTCATAATCCCGGGCATATGAGTAAGCACGGGCAAGCCAGCTCCAGAAGGGATTGGATAATGGGTCCAGTTCCATGGCACGTTTTGCCTCTGCGATGGATTCTTCGTGTCGTCCGATAAATGTCAGCAGCCAGGAATAATTGCGATGAGCAATTGCGTAATTTGGATTTAATTCAAGAGCAAGCTTGAGTCCCCTTTCACCCTCTTTCCAGTTGAAATCCTGGTAAATCCGGGTCCACGCCAGCTCGGCATGCGCCTCCCCCAGTGTATTGTCAATGGATAATGCCTTCCGGGCTGCCTCTTTGGCCAGGTTCATAACCTCACTACGTGGAAAACTTCCGCTATAGGCGTAAGCGGAATAGGATGCTGCAAGGCCTGAATAAGCCAGCGCGAAGTCCGGATCAGCATCCAGTGCCCGCTGGTAGAATTGAATGCTTTGATCTATACTTTCTTTTCCTTGCCCTCCCCTGGTAAAATGGTGACGTCCCTGAAGGTACAGATTGTATGCTTCCATGTTCACGGTAGGTTCTTTTTCTATCCGCAGTTTTACCTCAGGTGTCACCACTGCCCTGATCTCACTGGCTATCAATTGTGCAATTTCGCTCTGGATGGAAAAAACATCTTCAATGTCCTTGTCATACTGCCTTGACCAGATATGTTTGTCGTGTACCGCATCAATTAACTGAACCGTAAGGCGGATTTGATTCTCATATCTCTGCCCGCTTCCTTCCAGGATGTAAAACACATTCAGTGCCTCTGCAATTTTAGCCACATGCATGGGCTTGTCCCGGTATTGCTCTACCGATGTCCGGGCTATTACCCTGAGATCCTCAATCTTACACAGGTTATCCAGTATGGATTCCATTATGCCATTGATGAAAAATTCATTAGCTGTATCAGGACTATCATTTCGAAAGGGCAGAATCGCAATGGACTTCTCAAGAGTGGTTCTTTTACCCGACAGATTTGTCCGAGGTATGATGTTGAGAATTATCAATGCAACAATTACTATCAAACTGATATAGCTGGCAATCTTCCAACTATTTGAGGTTACTGGCTTATCCTCCCCCGATACAACCTTAACGGATTGGGTCTTTTCTATTCCTTCAGGAGTGATGTCATATATCCAGGAAAGAATTATTGAAATGATCAATCCTACGCATAGGATGACAAATACAAGTTTGATTGTCCAATCCGGTAATCCAAATGGTTCCGCAACGATAGAAACAAGCTCAAGTATCACAAATGAGGCAGCAGCGTAAACAATAATTACGCGTATGACCTTCCTGCGTTTTAACTCCTGCCAGAATTGTCCTAAATTGCCGGGTTCACCAGGCATGTGATCTGGATATTACGATTAGAGACATCCACGGTCAAATTGAGAACCGGAAGTGAAAAAATTGCCAGGTGCTATTCAGTCGAACACAGCGAAAATGTGAGAAATCCTGAATAAAGGTATATCAACATATGCAGAATGTCAAGCTGCATCAGCAACATACCAATAGCTAAGATTGGTCAGCGAGAATTATGGCATTGCGCAGGGGATGTGTTATCACAGAAAACATTGATTATGCGAAACCTCCCTCATTTATATTTTTAAAAAAATTCCCGTCATAATGAAATGAGGCAGTTTTTTAAATTGTAGGTTGCACTCATTCCCCTTCGGGCAGCACAATAACTACCTGTCTCTTTCTACAACTTCAAGTCCCAGTAAAGTGCCTATGTCCTTGATTTGCTGTCTCAGGTCGCCCAGGGTTGCACAGTGATGGATCCCGTATAAGGAAGGGAAATGCTGTTCCCGGATCTTTCTGGCATCAACCCTCGCGATGATCTTTGCCGTACACATCACATTTTCCAGATCTTCCCCTCCGGTATATATGGTGCGGCCATTCACGATTTCTCCTGTGTGCAGTCTTATTTGACCAAGAAGGCTGTGCATCTCCCAGAAAGTAACAGGTTCACCCACAGGCCATTCTGCCGTGATCCCGGTAGAAGAACCAGGTTCTTCGGGGAGGTCTCTTACGGGACTTTCCGCATGGGTCCTTATCGAATAGGGAAGCCTGCGTTCATCACCGTACGGATTGACTGGTATGCCGCAATGCAGCACAATTTCTACCGAGTTGTCAATATCATACATCTGGTCACCCAGCATACTTGGCCTGCCGGTGAGTTTATAAGCGATAATCTGGCTGATCAATATATCGGGATAATTCTGGCAGACGGCCTGTATGCCCCTGGTTTTGAATCCAAGCTCCATGCCCAACCCGGGATTATACCGGTCTTTCAACTCACCACTCCCCGTAACCGACCGGATATGGGTTGACACGGCATCGCAGTCATACTTTTCCCTCAATGCTTCAAGCGCAAGGTACCCCCTGGCTGTTTTCACGATCTCCGGTCTTGATGCTTCCACTTTTCGTGCCCCAATGATCCATTGTTCTGCCATTTCTTCTGCATCCCAGATATTGATTTTCTGATATGTTTCGTAGAATTCCCCGGCTTCGACCTGGACAATCTCCACACCTGTGACTTCTTTAATAGCCTGAATGTAACGCTCGTTATGATCTGAGGGATAGGATTGGTTGAAATCCCCGAACTTGTAATTTACACTGGCAATGATTTCATCTTCTGCATTTTTCACCATTAATATCCTGGTTTCCTTCAATTCCTTGATGACCTGGATCAGTTTAACCTTATATACCAGGTCTATGAACATCTTTTCCCTCACAGATGGCATACAAAGATTTCTTCTGTCCAGTTGGGCGGTCAGGATCTTTACATGTTCATAGTTGGTTCCTCCTTCCAATATATTCCTTTCATCATCTTTGACTTTCCCCGTATTAAAGATGTGATAGTGGTGGCCACTCTGAAACTCCCAGAGATTATAAACAATTATGGTAGGTAATCCCGTGAAAGCCAACCTGTAGTCCCCATCTATCCTTCCGATGATCAGCACTCCATCGTAACTGTCTTTGAGGCTCTCCACTTCATTGTACCCATCTGAAATGCTGCCTTCAAATTGAATGAAATCCACTCCATTGCATGCCTGATGAAGCTTATCCAGGACCTCTTCATGGGTTGTGAAAACTTCAGGTGGTCCCCCGGACCCTGTACAACCACAACCTGCGGAAGTGAAAATGGTAAATATCCTTGTATTGCTGTTCTGGGCAAATAATACCAGGGAAGAAGAAATCATTACGGCTAAAATGAAAATGATCTTTTTCATGACTAATTGTTTTAAATTGACCTTAAATCCAAACTGTAAAACCTGAAGTTAATTCAATAACGATTGAAGAGAAAGGTAAAGTGTAATTTATCCAATCGTGCGTAAAACCCCTTCACTTCAGGGAGGGGATATAAGCACGAATTTATTGTTTTTCGATGTATTCCTTCACCATTTCAACAGGGGCACCTCCGCAGGAAACAATGAAATAACTCGGTGACCATAACCCTCCTTTCCAGTAGTACTTTTCCAGTTCGGGAAATTCACTGCACAAAAGCCTCGAGGAGACGCCTTTCAGACTGTTGACAAGTTTTGAGGGTGTGGTATGCGGCAGGGGTTCCACCAGGAGGTGTACATGATCTTTCTCGCCGCTTGATTCCATGAGCCTGCATCCAAAATCATCACAAACCCTTTCGAAATGATATTTCAGCCTTTCCATCATTAATAGGGTGGACACTTTTTTGCGGTACCTGGTCACAAAGACCAAATGCAAAAGATACGAAAAGCATACAAATTCAGGTTAAAGACCAAGAGTGAGACAGAATCAAAACTGGTTCGTTTCTGCGGGGTTGGACGCTTTCTCTGGAATAAGTTCCTTGCCATGAACCTGGAACGCCTGGAGAAGGGGCAGGGCATACTGTGGTATAATGAACTGGCTTTCTGGCTGAGGGTATGGAATAATCCGATGAATACGGATTTCTGAAAGAATGTCCTTCACAGGTATTGCAGCAAAAGCTCCTGGACCTGGACAGGGCCTTCAGGGACTCCTTTGACAGGAACCAACCCTTGAAGCGTGTGCCGGTCTTCAAAAAGAAAGGAAGGGGAGAGGGGATCCGCTTTCCCCAGGGCTTTAAGATCGAGGGCCGAAGGATCTTCCTCCCGAAAATAGGCTGGGGGGGTTTTTTCTGGAGCCGGGCGATAGAGGGAAAGATCAAAAACATCACCGTCTCAGCCAGGGCTGGCAGGTGGTATGCTTCCATCCAGACAGAGCAGGTGCTTGATATCCAAAAGCATCCTTCTGATTCTGAAGTTGGCATTGATGCCGGGATAAAATGCTTTGCCGCCTTTTCGGATGGGACCCTGATAAAGGGTGTGAACAGTTTCAGTAAACATGAGCATGCCCTGGCCCGGGAGCAGCAGAAACTTGCGAGAAAAGAGAAAGGATCACAGAACTGGAAGAAACAAAGGAGAAAAATATCAAAGCTCCACCATACCATTGCCAATGTACGTTCAGATTTCCTGCACAAGCTCAGCACAGAAACCAGCCAAAGCCACGCTAAGGTATATGTTGAGGGACTGAAAATAAGGGGTATGAGTGCATCGGCCCGGGGGACGCTAGAAGCCCCGGGCAGGAATGTCAGGGCCAAATCCGGACTGAACAAATCCATCCTGGATCAGGGATGGTTTGAGTTTAAACGCCAGCTTGATTACAAGCTAGACTGGAAAGGAGGAAGCCTTGTGGAGGTCGAATACCGTTATTCTTCCCAAAGGTGTTCCGGCTGTGGTTACACGGAAAAGAGGAATAGGAAATCACAGGCTGAATTTGTATGTTTGGCCTGTGGATATGAGCAGCATGCTGATGTGAATGCTGCCAGAAACATTTTAACCGTCGGGCAGACGGGGCTGGCCTGTGGATCGAATCGCATTAGCGGTCGGAAGCAGGAACCTGCATGAAACCGTGAGGGAGTATTGCCCGTGGCTTTGTAGGAGCCAGTGGAATCCCCTTCGTTCACGGAGGGGAGGAAGTCAATATACCTTTATACCAGGGATCTAATCAGCATTGTTCTTATGACTTTGAATTATCACTGATTTACACATATTCAATAATATATTCAACCTGTTTTGTCAGTAAGGTTAAATAACATGATGCCTTAAAATTTTACACGACAAGTATATACTTAAAAATTTCTTGTGATGAAAATATTTTGTACGATCCTGTTTCTTGCTATCACGCATCTGAATCTATTAAGTCAAACTGCAAAGGAACCTCCATTAGTTATTCTGTACATGATTGATGGATTGCATTGGGAAGCACCTGAAAAATTGGATATGCCAATCCTGAACTCACTGATAAAAGAAGGAACCTATATTCAGAAATCATACGTAATTATTCCTCATCATCCTACTATAGGAGATTACAGTATGCATAACAGTTGTTCATTTCCAAATCCCATGCTGCACCAGGGGACCATTTTCATCAAGCCGGAAAATAAAATGATACAGGAGGCAGTATCCACAGAATACAAAACTGCTTTTGTGGTTAATACAACTGCCTACCGCTCGGTTAGCCGGGGCTTTACAATCAGTATCATGGATCCGTCGTTAAGCGATGATCAGGTTGTTGATCAGGCTATCAGGCTGCTGGAGAACCAGGATATAAACTTCATGCGTATTCATCTACAGACTCCCGGGAGTATGGGGGTGTCTGTATATTCATCCGGTCCTGATAAACCTTATTACAGGAACATATGGGGCAAGGAATCGCCTTATGCAGCTTCCATTGAAAATGCAGACAAACTACTCGGACAGATTATTTCTTATCTACAGGGATCAGGTAAATGGGAGAATACCGTTCTGATTGTTACCAGTGATCATGGCCAGAGTGATTTTGGCTGGCATTCCCTGTTTGATGAAGATAGCTGGGTAACCCCTATGGTTTTTACCGGACCAGGGATTGCCCGGGATCGTGAGCTTTCCTATTTTGAACATACGGACCTGGCTCCAACAATTGCCTGGCTGTTAGGTGTGGATGCACCAAATACGGATGGTGGTGCAGGAAATGCTGTGAAAGAGATAATGAAAGATTTCGATGCCACTCATTACCATCCTCCGATGTTCATTAAAACGATCAATCAGCAAATCAAACTATACAATATTTTACATTCCCGTATGATTCTGGCAATCGAGAATGAAGGCTATTTTTCGAATATCGTTGCATTTATGGAGCGAGAGCCTTTTTATCATCAGGACCGGATCTCAGATTGGCACAAAGCGGGTTCAACTGAGAACCTTATTGAGGTCAATGCGAATATTCTGAAGAATATGCAAATGACCCTGGATCAGAGTATAAGTTACTGAGGGACTTTGGATTCTATGGTGTATCATAAATTATTGCACTTTGTTTTGAAGAATTACCCACATACCGGAATGAAGTTACTACTTCCCATTTTTCCATGGGTCGCTATTCATGGCTGCACGAACTCATAAGATATGGAAGGTATGATCATCAAAAATGGCGTTGTCCTGACCATGAACAGGACGCGCGAGGTTATCGAGAACGGGATTGTGGTTATCCAGGGGTCCAGGATCATAGCCGTAGGGGCAGAAGACACCATGAGGCACTACCCCGGGTTCAAAGTGATGGATGCGGATGGCGGCATCATTATGCCTGGCCTCATTAACACCCATAGCCACCTTCCCATGATTGCCTTCAGGGGCCTTGCGGAAAATGGTGTTAAAGACAGGCTGTTTAATTATTTCCTTCCCCTGGAAAAGAGCAAACTCAGCCGTACATTGATATACAATGCAACGATCCATGGTGCCGTCGAATTCGCCATGGGAGGGATCACTACCTATGCAGACATGTACTACCATATGGACGAGATGGCCAGGGCAACCGGGAAAGTCGGGGTCCGGGCCGTGCTGGGGCAAACGATTATTAAATATCCTGTGGTGGATGCACCTGATCCACATGGCGGACTGGAATATGCGGTTGATTTCATCAGGGAGTACAGGGAAGATCCCCTGGTCACTCCGGCTTTGGCACCGCATGCTCCTTACAGCGTCTCAACAGAGAAATTACTGGAAACCATTTCCGTTTCAGAAGAATATCAGGTGCCTGTCCTGATCCATGTCTCCGAGCGGTCAGGTGAGCCCGGGATGCTACCTGGAAAATACAAAGGGAAATCTTCGGTTTTTTACCTGGACGATATAGGCTTCTTAAGGAAGAATGTGCATATGGCCCATGCGATCCATCTGGACAATAAGGATATTGAGATTCTGAAACGTGTTCAGTGTGGCGTGTCACATAATCCGATCGCCAATGCAAAAAGCGGGCACGGAACCGCAAGAATTCACGATATGATGAAGGCCGGTGTGAGAATAGGGATAGGTACAGATGGTCCGATGAGCAATAACTCCCTGAACCTCTTTGCCACCATGCGCGCCGTGGCACTGATGCAGAGGGTCAAACATCAGAACAATACGCTGATGAGGCCTTTAGAGATCCTTGAAATGGCAACCATAGGCGGAGCCAGGTCATTATACATGGATGATCAGATAGGATCCATAGAGCCTGGCAAGCTTGCGGATATCATCGTAATTGAAACAAAATCCCCCAATATGGTTCCCTGTTACGATTACTATGCAGCCATAGTCTTTCAGGCCGAACCCTCGAATGTTTCCACAACCATCATCAATGGAAAGATTGTAATGGAAAACAGAGAGATGAAGACGATTGATACAGAGGAAGACCGCAAGATCATGAACCGCATCAAGCAGGATATCGCCCCCTTTGCCAGGGAACTTGAAGTCAAATCTAACACTGCAAAAAATGGGGCAGCAGATTAAAAAGTGGGAAAAATATGGGTTATTCCTGGTAGACCGGTTTCCCGACTTTTCCCATGAAAAGGATGGCTCCGGTGGAGTTTTCCTTGATGATGTAGAGGAAAGGTTTGTCCAC
>SMTZ1_10004814_pt1 | contig 13556 bp, 14 predicted proteins | sample DeeMarSWOR136_30_FD_25667 | JGI IMG/M metagenome (IMG submission 25667) | reverse complement strand
ATTGTGCTCCACTGTCCTGCTCTTCTCAGCATACATGGCAAGGCGGTCAAGGCGTGCATCCTTTGCGGCATGGTCCCTAAAGCTCTTGGAACGTATCCTCTCGTGAATGTCTTCGTTCAGGCGCAGGATGTCGTCTGATGTCTTGAGAATATACTGAAGCATCTTGATAATCATGTTGAAATCATTGATGTCTCTGATTTGCAGAGTCTGACTATAGAACTGATACTCTAATCTTGCCAGACGCTCCCTCATTCCGACGATTTCCCGAAGCCATTCCTCTTCACTGTCGGAGAATTTCGCTCTCAGTCCGCTCCATGTCTGCTGCTGATCCAGGAGTTGAACAAGATAGGCTCTCAGGAAGGCAAAGTGATCTATACCGTCCTCAATATCGTCCTCAGTGCCGATTGCGTCCATCATCTCATCCATTTCACTGAGTTTTACAGCAATCATGAGCGAGAACTTGTCTACGTATCGTTTTACCTCTTCAGTCTTCTCCTTCTTTGTCATTGTGTCCGCGAACTTGTCGCTTAGAGTCAGGAGGAACTTGTAGAGACACTCGCTGCATATCTCAGTGCTTGAGGTGAGATCCTTCGTGGAGAGGAATTGCAGTGCGTCTTCTAGGTCGTCACCCGGTACATCGCGGCCATGAATTCGAAGAACCCACCCCTGACTGATGCAGAACACTCTATTATCAGGATAGTTGATGAATACCGACGTATAACAGACGTTGTCCTCCACCGCCTGTTCCTGCCTCATACTCTCCCTATCGGTATGAAAGGAGAAGAGCTGAGGGTCTATTTCGATTGCTTCAATCTCCAGTACCCTATCATCATTGACACAGAGTTTCTCGTCGCCGAAGACTTTGTAGCAGGGGCACCCTCTAATAAGCCTGATACTGCCCTGCCCAAATTCTTGCTGTCCCAGTGTCAAGTAGGAATCCTCCATATTAACGGCGCTTCATCCACGAATTCCCATCTCACGTCTATCACTACGGTTGCACACCTTGTGTTATAGGGATTTTTGTGAGGTTCTCGTTTCAATCTGGTTGAGCATTCTAACCAAATTCTTGAACCATTGTACGTTCTTACTTCGACTAACACTATGTTTCTGAAGGAGCGTTCCTATTTCGTTCGGAAGTTGGCCAGTTTCTTGGAGATCACGCGTCATTTCTCTTATGTCCTCAACGATTCGGACTACCCTCTCGGCAACGTCAATCATGAATCTGAGCAACCCAAGTGAAATCTGAGCGTCTTGGGATTCCCTTAGTGTTGACACCTGAAAGAGGAACACTCCCTCGAGTCTGGTCAGGAGCCTATTCCTTTCGACCAAGGACACAATCCGACTCTCAGCCCCATTCGACCTCAAGTCGTGAATCACTCCTGTCCATTCGCTTCTGAGGTCCAAGAGCTCCTTGATTCGTGCGCTGATGAGGTCATCCAAGATCTCCGAATCTTGACCATCGGAGTGCTCGGCAGCACCAATAAGGTCGGCAGCCATTTGCGCTGTCACTCTCTTTAGATACGAGGAGATGAGCTCTGCTCTTTCGTCGTCTGTCAAGAGCTCCTCAAAGGTGTCTCCGAGCGTGATCAGATACTTGTAGAGACAAGAAGAGCAGATCACTCCGTCGCCGGCCTGCTCTGAAGCACTAACGAACTGAAGTGCTGCCTGAATCTCCGACGCCTTCACTGGACGTCCGTTAATCTTCACTAACTGACCTTGGCTGACACAGTAAGTATGTTCCTTATCGTTGTCGAGGAACACTAGACAGTAGCACATACTCTCGCTATTGCTCCTCAATTCAGTCAAGTCTTCTATTGAGGTGGCATTACCGAAGAAGACTGGGTCTATTGTGATCGTTGTTATTGGCATAACGTCATCGTTGTTCAGGCAAACCTTCTCTCTTCCAAACTCCTTCAGGCAAGGACAACCCCTGACTATGCGACTGCCTATGCCAGAGGTCCTTTCCACAACCGAGGAGTCTAGTCCCATCCACGAAGCTCCTTACACCTTACTACAGCCAATTTCCAACATTGGGAATCGGCCAACCCTTCAAACACTACTATGAGATATTAGCACATATGAAGGTTTGTTTCACGGCCCCCAGCCGTGACTAGCGTCAGGTTAGTTAGGCTCTTTTCAATGAATCTTGGATGCCCAGAGGGCGCCAACCATACGAAAGTGCGCTGGGTGTGTCATGCAGAAATGGGTCTTGACCTGTATGCAATGCAGACTCTGATGAATACAGTCTACCAAGAACTACGCGGGAAGATTCTCCTGCACTCTATCCTCCCAGATCAGGGGGCAGTATGCCGCTATTTCCACAGTTCCTTCTTGAGCATATCTCGGATTGCAATTCTGATTGCTTCAGAGCGATTTGGATAGAGATCCATCTCAACGAGCTTCTCTATCCCTTTGACGTATTCAAGTGGTACGTGTAGTGTAATCAGCTTCAACAACTGTTAACCCCACAGTTCGCGCTTCAGAAGGTCTCTGATTGCAATTCTGATTGCTTCAGAGCGATTTGGATAGAGATTGCTCTCGACGAGTTTCTCTAGCCCATCGACGTATGTTTCAGGGATGTGAAGAGTAACGAGCTTCATGTGAGTATCACCTGAGTGAAGCCCACGTCATACCCGAATATGATTCCGTGTATTACTCGGTCGGTATTCAGTTTGAAAGGAAGAAGAGAAGGTTGATATCCTCAGCGGCTCCATATGTGAATGAATGTGTGTTCGATGAGCTACTGGGAAGAAGGAGAGAGGTTTCGCGCCTACTACTTGTGCTTAGCACTCATTATCGGTTATGTGGGCTTGAGTGTGCTTGTCTATATGAGTTGGTGGACTAACCTAGAAGGGTTCGTGCTTGCAGTTCTATACACAGCGCTCATTCTGATATCGCGCTTTGGTCTTGGAGTTGGCTATCGCTACAGAGGCATAAACCCAGATACCAGAAGCATGATGACCACCGCTGACTCCCTCTTTCTAGACCCGGTTGAGATTGAGAAACAACCTTGAGCCAACCCATTCTCAGGCCAGCACCACACAAGTTTTAACACCCAGAGGATGCTCCGTAACTCGTTGATACTCCGAGGCCCGGACGTGTTGCGTATTGGACAGACAGAAAGCTATTGACGTATTGTTCAATCCCCGGTCCATAGCAGTTGTCGGAGCTTCTGCCACGGAGGGCAAGCTTGGAAACGATGTAGTCAAGAACCTCCTCGAGAGCGAGTTCGAGGGAAGAATCTACCCGGTGAATCCTCGCGGAGGAGAGATCCTCGGGTTGAAAACCTATCGCAGAGTCTCCGAGATTGGCGGTCGTCTAGACGTCGCTGTAATCGTCATACCTGCCAAGTATGTCCTGTCTGTTGTTGAGGAGTGCGGCAACAAGGGAGTCAAGGCGCTTGTAGTGATTACAGCTGGTTTCAAGGAGATGGGCCATGAAGGGCAGGAAGCCGAAAAGGAGCTCATTGCGATTGCAGAGAAGCATGGGATGATAGTCCTTGGACCGAACTGTCTAGGAATAATCAACACTCATTCCCCCTACAATGCCTCGTTTGCTGCGGGCACACCTGAGAAGGGGACTATCGCATTCGCTTCACAATCAGGAGCCCTCATGACTGGGATTCTTGATTGGAGCCTCATGGAGAAGATAGGATTCTCCAAGTTTGTGAGTCTGGGCAACAAGGCCCAGTTAGATGAGGCCGATTTCGTTGAAGCATTTGGAAGAGACCCCAACACGACCTTCATCCTGCTCTATATTGAATCTGTAATGAATGGAAGAAAGTTTATGGAAGCATGTAGAAAGGTCACACCAAACAAGCCCGTCTTTGTTGTCAAAGGTGGGGTAAGTGCTGCAGGCGCACGCGCCGCATCGTCTCACACAGGATCGCTTGCGGGAAGTGACACAGCCTACTCGGTGGCTTTCAGACAATGTGGAGTGATGCGAGCGGATAGCATGGCTGAGCTGTTTGATGTAGCCAATGTTTTTGATGACTGCAACCTGCCGAAAGGCAACCGCGTAGCCATAGTAACGAACGCAGGCGGGCCCGGTATTCTTACCACGGACGCATGCGAAGAGAATGGATTACAGATGGCACAGTTCTCTCAAGCAACCATAGAGGAACTAAGGAAGGGGCTGCCTCCTGCTGCTTCTGTCTACAATCCTGTGGATGCTTTGGGAACCGCGCAACCGGAGGATTACGCAGTATCTCTGGAGGCTGTTTTCAATGATGAGAATGTTGATTCCGTCCTGGTGTTGTTGACTCCACAGGCCATGACGAAAGAAACCAGAACTGCGCAGATACTCGTTGAGGCACGCAGGAAATACCCGGGCAAACCACTACTGGCCGTGTTCATGGGCGGCAACGCTATGACCTACCCTCGGATTGTTTTGAACGAGGGAGGTGTACCTGTCTTTGACTTTCCAGGCAGAGCTGTCAATGCCCTTGCTGAATTGTACCGATATCTGGTCTTGAGGGACAGTCTCAGAGAAGAGAGCCCTCCTGATTTCAAAGTCGACAAGAAGAGGGTGGAGAGAATCATCAAGAGCGTGCGTGAGGATGACCGCCAGGTATTGCTAGGCAGTGAGGCACACGAGATGGCAGAGGCCTATGGCATTCCAGTGGCTCGGATCAAACTTGCCACGAGCGCCCAAGAGGCTAAAGAAATCGCAGCCCAGCTAGGCTTCCCAGTCGTGCTCAAAATAGCAAGCCCCGACATCATTCACAAGACTGACATCGGTGGAATCCAAGTGGGACTCGATGACGAAGAGGAGGTCGAGAATGCCTTTCTTGAGATTCTGGACAATGTCCGCACACATATGCCGAGAGCAGTGATCTACGGTGTAGACGTTCAGGAGATGGCAGAGAAAGGGAAGGAACTCATAATCGGTTGCTCGCAGGATATTCAGTTCGGGCCTCTTTTGATGTTTGGGGCTGGAGGAATCTACGTGAATTTCCTCAAGGATGTATCATTTAGACTTGCTCCGATGACACGAAAGGATGCGGCGGAGCTCATCACCGAAACCAAGATGGGCACGCTTCTCAAGGGCGTGAGAGGCGAAGAGCCCAGCGATATAGAAGCGATAGAAGACACGATTTTGAGAATCTCGAAGCTTGTAACGGACTTCGAGGAAATAGTAGAATTGGATATCAATCCCGCTTTTGCGTACGAGAGAGGGAAGGGGATATCTGCGGTCGATGTTAAGATAACAATATGAGGAGAGTAGATTGGCGAAGAACATTGTGATTAGCGGAGAAACTCTGACAGGAAAAACAATGGTCGCTCTTGCCATAGCGGCGAAGCTTCGTGGAGATGGGTACTCTGTCGGATATTTCAAGCCCATCGGTCAGAAGAGCTTCGACCATGGTGATGAATCTGGGGATATAGATGAAGACGCAGCAGTCATGAAAGAGGTTCTTCAACTCGATGTTGACCTTGACAGTATTTGTCCAATTGTCAGAAAGAAGTCAAGTTATGACGAGTTCATCCAAATAGGACACGACGAGCTAGTCCAGCGAATCAAGAGTTCCTATGCCAAAGTTGCCGAGGGACAGGACTATATTCTTGTAGAGGGCACAAAGGCTCCATGGCATCTCCTCCACGTGGGACTCTCTACTCCACAAATTGCCAAGTTACTCGACGCTTCAGTAATCTGCCTCTTCAACTTCAAAGAAGTGACTGCGATTGATGATGTCCTATTGGACAGGGACTTCTTCAGGCAATACGGCATCGAAGAGATTGGGGTCGTCCTCAGCATGGTGCCTCCAATGCTAAGGAAGGCAGTCGAAGAGCGAATCAGTCCATTCCTAGAGGAGAATGGAGTGAAGTTCCTTGGTACAATCTATCAACGACGAGAGCTCTTCAGTCCAACGATAAGAGAGATTCTGCGTGCTCTTGAGGGAGAGATGATCACAGGGGAAGACAGAATGGACCTACTCATAGACAGGTTCTTGATAGGAGCCATGGCTCCCGAGAATGCTCTGAAGTGGTTCCGGAGAGCAAAGGATAAGGCGGTGATAACGAGTGGCGACAGGTCGGACATCTGCCTTGCAGCCCTTGAAACTGATACGAATCTGCTAATCTTGACCGGTGGCATGGGACCTGACATCCGAACACTCTCCAAGGCAAAGGAGATGAATGTCCCAATCATGATGACTCCGCACGACACATACACCACGGGTAAGAGAGTTGACAGTATAGCCGGTACAGTGTCTGTGGAAAACAAGGAGAAACTGGCAATCGTTCAGAAGATAGTTGCAGATGCATTGGATCTTACAGGCTTTGATCCATAGTTTCTCTGCCATCGCAGATAGTGAGGAGGAGCGTTTCTCGCTCCCGCTCTGGAAAAAGAAGAGCACTTCGGTTCCGGGAGATGATTGCGTGCTCTGTGATATCGCTACATCGCTGCCATAAGTCACCTTGTGTGTTCATGCCAATACTGTGTAAGTATTGAGGGTGTTGCCCAGACATGACACGGTGCAATATCCACCTAATGTGCTGCATATTGACTCCTTCCTTGGGACCCCTCCTCTATACTTCACGCCACATCGCAGAAGTGTTGTCGTTTCGGAGTGAAAGCGAATACATTTATGCCCCATGTTGTCTTCGACGTGCGCATTTAACACAAACCATGAGGTGAACAAATGGCTACAGATGCTGAGGATAAGTCGGAAGCAGCTGGTGAGGCTAAGGATGCAGCGAAGACTACAGAGGAACTGCAGTCAATCAAGCTCATCCGTGAAAGGCGTTCGATACGTGAATTCACTGGCGAGAAGATACCGGATGAACATATCGAGCTGATTCTTGAGGCGGCTCGACATGCACCGAGCCCTGAGAACATGCAGATGGTTCGATACATAGTAATACGTGACGATCAAGGCACCAAGGAGTTCTTGGCAGACTTGGCGGAGGAGATGGCTGTATCTGCATTTGGCGGGTCGCCCTTTGAACTGGCGAGTGGTCGCAACTTCTATATCTCAGATCCTTATAGAGCTGCAATCTACGCAAGACTGCGGGACGGTAAGCTATTCCGCTACCCCGAATCGAGCGATACTGTCATTGTTGTCTGTGCAAGTGAATCATGGCATGATGCGAACTACCTATACCCCAATGAGCTCTTTGGGTCTGTCGTGGCTGGGATGGCCGTCACGAACATGTGGCTAACTGCAACAGAACTAGGATATGGTTGTGGTTATGACGCATTGGTGTGCGCAGACCCGCGCCATTCGGAGCTGGTGCGAGATAGACTTGGTATTCCACCAATATGGACCCCGCTGTGTGCTTTTTGTATTGGCCAGCCTATATCAGGACGCGCACTTGGACCTAGTAGGATGCCACTTGAGGGTCTGATGTATCATGAACGTTGGGGATTGCCGTATAAACGGATTGCATTTCGGAAGGAGAAGTGATTGATGTGGAAGTAACTTTTGATGAACCGACAATGGAGAAGCTAAAGGAGATTGCTGATGAGAGTGGCTTGAGAATCGAAGGAGTGATTGAAGTAGTCATCCACGAGTTCTGCAATGATGTTGGCGGTAGAGTATACACGGGAAGATGGTCCAAGGGCGAGAAAGACGGAGTCAAGGGCTTCCGTTATGTAGTTCAATGGCCATACCGACCAGGATTCTTGGAGGCGACGGGTGACTTGGTGAAGAAGTGGAGGAGTGCATAATGGCAAAGTTCAGAAAGCATCCGACAGGCGAGTGGCCCTTTTACCCTCGACTCAAGGAAGGCGACATTGAGCATGAGTACTGGACGTCGAAGAAGATGTACCACCAAGCCTTCTTGAATGACCGAAAAGGTCGCATTGTGGTTCTGATTGACGGAGACCGCTACGATAAGTTTCTTGACAAGGTAAAGGAGCGGAAGGGCAACATGTGGGCAGCCACAATTGACTTGGTATTGCATGAGGCCATCGATGACTGGATGGCAAAGGAGGAGTGAGAACAATGTCGTCACAACTTGATGAGTTCTTCAAGTTCCTTGTTGCTAAGGTGAAGGAGAAGGAAGACCTCAAGAAACTGCTTGAGGACTGGGTGGGTCCTTATGATGGAAAGATCCTTCAGGTGCACACAGAGGCTGGGGCGCAGTACATGGTGATCACAAAGGATGACATGAAGATCTTTGATGGTGTCTACCCTAGTCCTGACTGCATCTACAAGGCCTCTTCAGAAACTCTCTTGGGTATCTTCACCGGAGAGGTGCCTTTCAAAGACACAATGAAGGACGGTCGTCTTGAGGTCATAGGCAACGCACATGAGAGCGATCCCCTCGCAAATCTTATACTTGCTGCGTTGATGGGTGCGATGTAGGAGGCTCTGCTATGGACGTAAAGAAGATAGCTGTCATCGGTTCCGGGCTCATGGGTTCCGGAATCGCCTATGTATCAGCTTGGAACGGCTACGAAGTCACAATGGTTGACATCAATCAGGAGCTAGTTGACCAGGGAATCGAGAGCATTCGCAATAATGTACTAACGGGCATTGACAAAGGCAAGATGTCAATCACCGAAGCAGAGGGACTCATGAGCAGGGTAAAGGGCACTGTCGACACTGAGGATGCAGTGAAAGATGCAGACCTTGTGATTGAGGCCATCTTTGAGAACATGGAAGTCAAGAAGGGAGTTTTCGCCAAAATCGATGCCGCGGCACCATCGCACGCGATTCTGGCGACGAACACCTCCTCTCTTAGCATCGACGAACTGGCAGGTGCTACCAAGAGACCAGACAAGTTCATTGGCATGCACTATTTCTCACCTGTCCCGGCTATGAAGCTCCTTGAAATCGTCATCGGAGAGAATTCCAGCGATGAAACTATCGCCGTTGCTAAGGCTGTAGGTGAGAAGCAGGGCAAGACCACAGTCTTTGCCAAGAACAGCCCCGGGTTCATTGTCAATCGTCTGCTCATGCCAGTCATGCGTGAGTCTATCCTGATGTACGAGAGAGGAGAGGCTACAAAGGAGGAGATAGACACTGCCATGGTTGGCATAGGCAAGGCTCCGGCTGGTCCATTTGCACTTGGCGACTTCGTGGGTCTTGACATAGCCTACAACGCCATGTCGACACTCTATCGGGAGATTGGTGACTGCTTCAAACCTCCTGATACCCTGAAGAATCTGGTTGATGCTGGAGATATCGGGATGAAATCCAAGAAGGGCTTCTATGACTACGGAGCGGAGGCAGCTGAAACAGAGCCACCTAAGGGTGCGGATGCTGAGTGGATTGTGCAACGACTCAACATGCCCGCAATCCGTGAGGCTATGATTCTCGTCGATGATGGGATTGCCAACAAAGAGGACATCGACATGGCCATGAAGCTGGGTGCAAGTTGGCCAATGGGTCCATTTGAGATGGCTGATCAGTACGGACTTGACAAGGTCCGCGAGTTCGTCGGGAGTCTCGAGAGTGAACTTGGCGAGTGCTATAGCGTTCCGAAGTACCTCAAATAGACTAGAAGTACAGGGCATCATGCCCTGTCTTCCCTGTTTTCTTCCAGACTTGATCTCTAATTCTCAGAAGTGTGTTTCAGGAACGGATTTTTAAGTAGGTCGTTACCCACTCAGCTCAGATTCACATTTAGGTGATTGAGATGCCAGAATTCGAAACAATGTTGTACAGCAAAGAGGGCTCGTTTCTGTCTCCTGTGAAGAACACAGCAGTCATCAAGTTCAACAGACTTGACGCGCTGAATGCGATCAACGATCAGTTTCTCCAGGACTTCAGCGACGCTCTGGATGAGGCTGAGAAGGATCCAGATATTCGTTCCATTGTTGTAGCATCAAATCATGAGAAGGTTTATTGTACCGGGGCTGACCTCAAGATGGCTCAGACACTTCTTAGTGACCCCGACAATGTGGGTGATCTTGTTGCTCAAGGCCAACAAATCCTTGATCGACTAGCAACCACACCGAAAGTCACCATCGCCGCAGTAAACGGTCTGGCGCTTGGTGGAGGTCTTGAGATTGCCTTAGCCTGCGACATCAGGATTGCTGAGAAAGAGGCTAAGCTGGGCGCTCCGGAAGTAAGCCTAGGGCTTATTCCAGCATGGGGAGGGTGCGCTCGACTGCCGAGAGTTGTCGGTCTTGGCAAGGCCATGGAGCTTATTCTCACCGGAGCTCAGGTGACTGCCGACGAGGCGCTGGCAATGGGCCTAGTGAGTAAAGTTGTCACGAAAGACGAGCTCATCAGCCAAGCTCTCTGGTACGGAGCGAAAGTTGGAGGCAATGCTCCCATTGCAGTCGGCCTCGCCAAGAAGGCCACACACATGTCCTTTGAGGACGAGATGGATGACAATCTCAAGTACCAGGTTGAGGCCTGCGTTGAGTGTTTCAGGTCTAAGGACCTTGCTGAGGGTATTTCCGCACTTCTTGAGAAGCGTCGTGGTAAATTCACCGGAGAATAGCACTATACTTCCTGGACCCCGGTTTTCCGGGGTTTCTCTCTTTTTCATCGTGGGCTGCTAGGAAGTCTGTCCTAAATCCTCCAAGCACTCCACACGATTGTGAAGTCCTCCCAATCGTCAACCTTAAGACCCCGTTGGCAAAAGAATCGCGAACATAGATACGTGATTGAAGGAGCCAGTTCCCTGATATGGGGCAGGTTCTCTACACGGAGGAAACGAAATTGGGAAGAAAAGTCGCTGTCGTTGCTGGCGGCCATAGCAAGTTCGGAAAGCGGTACGATGCTACCATGAGGGAGCTCTGTGCCGAGGCGTATAAGCCCATCTATGACGAGGGAATTACGCAAGACAAGATTGATGCATCAGTTCTCTCGTACGCTGCATCTCAGTTCACCGGTCAGGGTGCCGGTTCAGCTCTTATTGCAGATTACATTGGTATACAAGACAAACCGCACATGCGAGTTGAATCAGCTTGCACCACAGGCACGGCTTCACTCAGAGCAGCTTGGGGGATGGTTTCTGCCGGCCTATATGACGTGATGCTTGTGTTGGGAGTAGAGCAGATGAACCGGGTTTCTTCGGCTACCGCGACCGAGTATATGTCTCAGGCAGGCGATATGCGTTGGGAATATCCATTCGGAATCAGCTTCCCTGCTTTCTATGCGCTGATGGCTTCAAGATATATGGCCGAGTATAATCTGCCTCATGAAGTCCTTTCGATGATCTCTGTGAAGTCGCATCATTATGGTGCCCAGAATCCGAAAGCGCATCTAGGGAGGGAAGTGTCTCTTGAAGAGGCTCACAACTCAGTTCCAATCTGTAGGCCCTTGAACCTCTATGACTGTAGTCTAATTACCGATGGTGCTGCCGCAGTGGTGATAGCAGCAGAAGAACGGGTGAAGGAGTTTACCGACAGACCGATGTGGATTCGGGGTATTGGTGCTGGTGCTTCAGAGATGATGATTCAAGATCGTTCGAGTCTGACATCTATTCCAGGAGCCAAGAGAGCCTCAAAAGCTGCTTTTGAAATGGCTGGACTGAAGCCAGATGATATTAACATGGCTGAAGTCCACGACTGCTTCAGCATAGCTGAGATGGTTGCTTACGAGGACATTGGTTTTGCAGAACCTGGTAAGGGAAGAGAGCTCGTTGAGAACAAGGAAATCTACCATGATGGACGCATTCCTGTCAACTGTGATGGTGGTCTGAAGAGCAAGGGTCACCCGCTTGGTGCTACGGGAGTTTCAATGACATATGAGATTCTCAAGCAGATGCGGAACGAATCAGAGAATCCATCTCGCCAGATAAAGGATGTCCAGTATGGCTTGGCACACAATGTCGGACAGAGTGGTCAATTTACCAATGTCTTCATCTTTGAGAGGGGATTCTCATGACCGAGAAGAAGGAAATCTACCTTGGATATGCTACTGACAAAGCTGTGACGCCTTGGTACGAGGAATGGCTGTCAAACCTTGAACAGGAGAAAATCATGAAGAGCGTGTGCCCTTCATGCAAGGCCGAATACCTCCCACCTAGGCAGCACTGTCAGAAGTGCCTGAGTGTCACTGAGTTTGCAGAGTTCACCGAAACCGAAGCCAAGCTGTTCTCATATGTGATTGTGGACTTTGCACCAGAGAGCCTATCTTCGAAGGCTCCTTACGTAGTTGCCATCGGGGAGTTCCCATCGGGCTTGAGGCTCACGGCACACATCACGAATCTGACCAGCATGCCCGAAGTTGGAATGTCACTTAAGCTCGGGTTTGATAGGGTGGATGACAAGAAGATAACTTATAGATGGCTGGTGTAGCCGTCGAGAGGGCAACAAGCCCTCTTCTCCTTTCTTTTTGACTAAGAACCGGACCGCTCAACAGTCCTCTCTAGTATCTTGGCCCAATTCGAGAAGAGGGCCACCTCATCCAGAGTTTCCAAGTACAGCTTTGATGCAGCCTTGATGTCACAACGGTCAATTCGCTCAATCGCGTCGTCGATTACTTCCAATATGTCACTGAGTCTTCTCTTCCCATCATTGCGTCTGTAGTCAGAGAATACGATGTACTCTAGGCCTTTCCCTTCCCACGCATTGAGGAACCTTCTCTGCTCCTCGACTGAGGTGCTCATATCATAAGAGCTAGCCAATGACGTTCTCATTGCCACGAGCGAGTTCTTCCAAATCTCGACTCCGCCCTGTTGCTCCAATCTGCTATCCTCCAACGCGATGATGTAAAACGGACTACTAAACAGCTAAATAAATATGAGGTCGAAGAAACGCGATACAACTTCAGGGGCGCCACAGTCTGATCTTCCGGTTCTTTATCAGTTCCGCTCTCTCCTTAGAATCTAGGCAAGGATTGCACTCTTCTGCGTTGCGAATGCTTATTACGTACCCATTGGCCAATCGGGTCGAGTCCAAGGAGGACAAGACAGTGTCAGATGAAGATGTATTGTACGAAGCACAAGACGGCGTTGCCACAATAACTATCAACCGTCCTGACAAGTACAACGCTCTCAACACATCAGTGGTCTTGAAGCTGCGAGAATTCTTCGGGGAAGCTGAGGACGACCCGAATGTGAGAGTAGTAGTTCTAACTGGTGCAGGTGAGAAGGCGTTTGCTGCGGGAGCGGATATATCTGAGTTCAAGGGGAAGGACTCGAAGACAATACGACCCCGTGTGGAGCGCGGACAGGAGCTCACTAAGTTCATCGAATCTATGTCAAAACCTAGCATAGCCGCAGTGAATGGTTTCGCACTTGGAGGCGGCTGCGAGTTTGCGATGGCCTGCGACATCAGATATGCATCTGCGAACGCCAAGCTAGGACAGCCAGAGATCAACCTAGGAGTCATTCCTGGGTATGGCGGGACTGTGCGCCTTGCTAGACTGGTCGGTCTCGGTAGAGCCAAGGAGCTTGTCTATACTGGTGACCACATCACCGCAGAAGAGGCACATCGAATTGGACTCGTCAACAGAGTCTTCGATTCGATTGATGCCCTAAGAGAGGGAACTATGGAGCTAGCGAAGAAACTTGCTTTGAAACCTGGAGTTGCTCTGAAGCTGGCTAAGCAATCGCTGAACAACACCTGGCAGATGGGGCTTGAGGAGAACCTTGCATTCGAGGTAGATGTCTTCACTCAGACCTTTGAAACAGAGGACAAGGTCGAAG